>Ga0160423_10001536_pt1 | contig 19324 bp, 12 predicted proteins | sample CRUFie14St8metaG_FD_108191 | JGI IMG/M metagenome (GOLD analysis project Ga0160423, IMG submission 108191) | Marine microbial communities from the Costa Rica Dome - CRUD Field 142mm St8 metaG | ecosystem: Environmental > Aquatic > Marine > Oceanic > Photic zone | place: Costa Rica: the Eastern... | reverse complement strand
CGAATCAACCATGATGTCATAACGACGCAAAATCTCGGTAACGACATCGCTTTCGCTCAGACCGAGTAGCTGGGACTCGTGGGCTAATGCGATTTCACCGAGCCCGACATCACGATCATTTGCGAGAGACACCATTTCAGAAGCACTGCTGAAGAGGGGGGCTCCTTTGTTGACAAAGTAGACGGGGTCGGACTGCCAGAGTTGGGTTCCAAGGGAAGAGAATTGGTCCAGCGCTGCAGGAGGAATGGACTCCGTTAAACTGCCTTTCCAGCGAACTATATCAGTATTAGTCAGCTCTGATAGAGGAGCGGTAGAGGGCAGACTGTCAAGAAGGTCTCGGGTCGCGAGCGCCTTATCCGGTGAAGATTCTGCGAGCACTTCGTGGGAGGTTCCGTCGAAAAGGACTTCCCGACCGGCAATCTGTGTAATCTCGACTGCCCCCCCGCCAACTGACTGAGCCACGATATGGAGGCTCTCGTCCTGTGAAGAGGTCAGGGCAAGGTCGGTAGTGTTGGGGTGGTCGGCATTTTCCAGTGGGCGTACGTCAAAGCGAAGTTGCATACCCGAAGCTGGAGCATCACCCAGAACGGTAAAAAAAGATTCATCGGTGAGCGGCCTGTCCATCAGGCCCATAGCAAATCCGCGATCGGCACCCTGCGGTTCATAGGTTGCGGCGTAAGATCCATCGGGATCGAAGGAGAGTTTCGCTTCCCGAGGCGTGCCTCCGATGATCGACCTAGCCATACTGCCAATGTGATAAGCGCCTGCAGTATGAGAGCTTGAGGGACCTCGCATAACGGGGCCGAGGACATGATTGAGGATACTGACTGGTTTAGGGGTTACGCTCATTTCGCGATGGCTCGGGTTGATATGCAGATATTTCAATTCTGCCGGATTGCCCAGGCTTTTTCGATCATTTTGTAGCCTTTGGGATCATGCTTTTTCAATTCCTCGCGATTGAACGGGTAGAAGTCGTTCTTTCCAAAGTAGGCTTCGGTCAGTTCGGCAAAGTATTCTTGGGGAGTTGTGAGAGCGTAGGCCTTTCCCTTTACGATCCTCCTGCCATCGAAGCGGTCGACCTCATCGTAAGTGCCAGAAATCTTGGCTTGCTCGTGGGTGTCTCTGATATCTTTATTTCTAAAGCTGAGAACTTGGTCATGATAGGCGTGGGCCAACTCGTGGAGCAGTAGGTAGGGCATGCGACGGTTCTCGAAAGGAAATATCTGAGTGTTGGTGATCTCGACGGCCTTTTCCATGATGGGATCGCGACCGTTGTTGGAAAGCCACTTGGAGTCAGGGTGATACTCGGCACCGGGGCGCTTATTGTGGTAGGTTGGATTGATCCAAATGGGGACACTTCGCAATCTTTTGAGAGCGGCAGGCGGCACCGTGTCAACGACGCGCTGCAATTGGAGTCCCAACAATTCAAGCATTCGATTGGTTGCCGTGGGATTGTCGGCCCAAAGCGCGTCGCTGAGGTGTATTGTCCATCCATTTACCGGAAAAGTGGCATGGGTCGCAAAATCAAACTTGGGATCACCGCTGTTCCTTAGTTGAGTGGTCAACTGGCGCGAAAGGCGGTCTCGTTGCTGGCGATACACGGGATCATCCGCGAGATTTACGAGTTGGTGAGGATCCTTCTCGAGATGGTATAACTCCTCACCAGGTCGGAGCCCAAAAGCAAGGCGGTGTTGTTCGGCATTCTCTCCTGATTCGGCGTTGAGGCGCATCCATTGTTTGGTTGGGCTCGGATCAACATTGTAGGAGAACGCCCCGGGAACAGTCGGCCAAGGAGTCTCGACAAAATCAAACTTTGGTTCCGGTCCGTTAACTTTGCCAGTTTGCCATTCGCGGGGTGCGAAGTTGCGAATGTAGAGAAAGCCTTTCGTGCGAATAGCTCGGGAGGGATTGGGATAGACATGCCGCTCCATCCCTGTAACTACAGACCGTCGTTTCGGATCAATGAATCCTTCTTCAGTGGAAGTCAGCAGAGGCAGTAAAGACCGACCTGTCATCTCATTAGGGATGGGAAGCCCAGCCGCTTCAAGAAAAGTAGGAGCGAGATCGGTTAGGCTAACAAAGTCTTCGATAATTCGGTCTCCTTTGACTTTGGCCCCCCAGCGAATCGCGAGCGGTATGCGAGTGCCTAGATCATAAAGGGTCGCCTTGGCCCGAGGGAATGGCATGCCATTGTCCCCACTCATTACGATAATGGTATTGTCTAGTGCGCCTTGTTCTTCCACGAACCGAATCATCCGGGCAGCGTCGCGATCGAATCGTTCGATCTTTGCGTAGTAGTCCCCGAGGTCGGTCCGAGTGGTTTCATTGTCCGGAAGGCTCGGGCTTACCTGAATACTACGCAGATCTATGCCCTTTTCTTTGCCGCTTTGCCAGACATAGGGGCGATGAGGCTCACCAGCACCATACCAGAAACACCAGGGGGTTCCGGCACTAATCTCTCTAAAAAAAGAATCAAAGTTATCGTAACGTTTACCAAATGGATCATTGCCGCGAAAGGCGTGTCCGCTCGGGCTAGAGCCCTTTCGACTGAAGCCTGTGGCGTAGCCTTGCTCTGTAAGGAGATCCGTATAAACCGGTATATCAGCGGGAAGAGACCCTCCCAGATTGATTCCGTCACCAAGCCGCCAGTGATATTGACCTGTTGAGACTGCAAGACGGCTCGGGGTGCACGAGGGGGCAGAAACGAAGGCATGAGTGAAGAGGACGCCTTCGTCGACGAGGCGATCAAAGGTAGGGGTCTTAACGGTCAGATCACCTAGCGCGCCGGCATGCGGGAATGACCAGTCATCGCCCATAAGGAAAAGAATGTTAGGTCTTTGTCCGGAAGGTTGAGCCACCGCAGACGTTATCAAAACTGCGCAGAATCCATTAAAAAGGAAGTGGAGCATACAGAATCGAATTGAAGAGGAACTCGAAACTAAAAGCAATAGTCCCGTTATAGCCCAAAATAGGTGCTGTGATTCTTGGGATTAGATGATTTGAGTGGTAGCGAGAGCTTTTTAGGAAGGCAGGGTTCCTCTCAAGTTTTCCAGTCAAGGCCTTCTGGCAGTGTATTGAGATTCATATGGCCGGCTTCGGTGACTACGACCAAATCCTCAACCCGGACCCCACCGAGGTCCTTTCGGTAAAGTCCGGGTTCCACAGTGAGCGCGTCTCCTTCGACAAGAGCTATTCCCTTGGGATCGAGCAGGGGTGGTTCGTGGACCTCTAATCCGATGCCGTGGCCTGTTCCGTGGGGCATGGTGGTATAGGACGGGTCAGCATTTTCGGGAACGGATCCCGAGTTGTATCCATGAGCAATTATGACGTCTGTCGTGGCGGCATGAACCTCGTGGCCTTTAATACCAGGTCGAATGACCTCGCATCCAGCTGCTTTTGCTTTCTGGACAGCCTCTACCATTTTTTGAATCTCATGTGGAATGTCTCCGTGGACTACGGTTCGAGTGCAGTCACCGCAATAGCGGCTTTTTAGGTCTTTGGGGAAGATGTCGATGATGACTGGTTGGCCCGTGTGTAAGCAGCCGCTGCCACAGTGGTGACAGTCGGCCCCCTGCGAGCCTCCCGCGATGATATAAGTCGGACCGCCGAAGTTTTTCTCCATCAAGAAGATATTAACAGCAGCGCGGACACGTTCAGAGGTTAAAGGAGTTCCGTTGACCTCAAGGCTTCCGTTTGCTCTTGTATCAGCATTTGCAATCATCTCACAAGCTAAGCGAATTGCCTCTTCGGTTACCTCCTGTGCCCGTCGCAAATGTTCGATTTCTTCTTCGGTTTTTTTACGTCTCTCCATAACTCCAAGGTTGGGGTCGCAGAAAACGAGAATTCCCGCTTCAGTTAATACATGCTGAAAAATTAGTGGAAGGGTCCGATCGGCCGTGACTTGAGCGACTCCTTGTTGACGGAGGCATTCGGCTGCTGCCTGGGCGGTAGCTATCTCGCGATCTGGAGAGAGCCCTCCCTCGGGTGTGTAATCATCTGGGCAGACGACTTGATCAGCAGTGACGGCGGCGCGAGTACGTTCAACTTCGATGTCGCGAACGATCAGGATTCGTTCAGTCGTTTTTTGATTGAGAATCAGGTCGATTAGGGCGACCGGATCACCGAGGGAAAGCTGAATTTCATGAAAAAGGGCGAAGCTGTGCTGCGGAATTCCGGCACGGATAATGGCAGTTGTCATAGTCAGAAAAAGGTCGTGGCGTTCCAGTAAGTTTTGCTTCGAAAGCGTGATCACGTCTCTCGGTTTTTTCAAGAAGGAGGGGCAGGGTAATCCACATGTGGACTATGAAAAAATGTCTTTTAACAGTTCTTTTAGGACTATTGCTAGCGGGTAACATCGGTATAAGCGGAGATCGTCCGAACATCCTTTGGCTCACTTGCGAAGATAACAATGTCAACTGGATCGGTTGCTATGGTAACCCTTACGCTGATACTCCGAATATCGACAAACTGGCTTCAGAGGGGTTTCAGTACATGAACTGCTACGCCAATGCTCCAGTTTGCGCTCCTTCGCGTTGCACCTGGATTACTGGTATTCACGCGGTATCCATGGGCACGCACCCGATGCGGAGTCGTTACGAGATTCCTCACGATCGCATCAAGTATTACCCAGATTACCTCAAGGAGGCTGGCTACTACGTGGTTAACGCAGGCAAGACGGACTACAATATCGGCGGTCGCGATGACAAAGAGCCCTGGGACTCTAGTAGGCCGGACTTCCAGGCAGCGAAGGATAACCAGCCTTTCTTCATGATCATCAACAGCACGAAGTCCCACGAGTCGCGTGCATTTGGTGATATCAACAATTCCGAGCATAGCCCCGGGCACGTTCAGCTGGCCAAGTATCATCCGGACATCCCCGAGATGCGGAAGAACTACGCGCATTACCACGATCAGATAAAAAACATGGATGCCGATATTGGTGCTGCGTTGCAACAGTTAGAGGACGCCGGGCTCGCCGAGAATACAATCGTGATTCACAACTCCGATCACGGCGGAGTGATCGCCCGCAGTAAGCGTTTCCTCTTCAACAGCGGGACCCACTGTCCGTTGATCGTTCGCATTCCCGAGAAGTTTAAGGATCTGCATCCCGGTTCACCCGGCGACAAGATTGACGAGTTTGTCAGCTTCATCGATATGCCTAAAACATGGTTGAGTCTGACCGGAGCGAAGATTCCCGACGATATGCAGGGCAAGGTTTTCCTGGGGGCTGATAAAGACGAGCGTGATTTCCACGTGAGCTTCCGTGGCCGGATGGATGAGCGCTGTGATAACGTGCGCGCCTACCGCGAGGGCAAGTGGCTCTATATTCGCAACTACATGCCGTACGCGCCCTGGGGGCAGCGCCTCAATTATCTCTGGCAGATGGAGGCGACGAAGGCGTGGCAGGCATACCACGATGAAGGGCGCACCAATGCCGTGACGGGGCGTTTCTTCGGAACCAAGCCGATGGAGGAGCTCTATGACACCTCAGTTGACCCGGACAATGTCGACAATCTGATCGACGACCCGCTATATGCCGATCTCGTAAAAGGATTCCGAACCAGTCTCTCTGAATGGCAACTCAGGAACTACGATGCAGGCCTGCTTCCTGAAACAGAAATCGTCAAGCGTGCCGCGGATAACAACATGACCATCTATGAGATGGTCCGGGATGAGGAGCTCTACCCGGTTTACACCTATCTCTCAGCTTCAGAACTGGCGATTGAAAATGATCCTGCCAACGAAAAGGAACTGCTCGAGCGCCTCCAGAGTGAAGACGCCGGGGTTCGTTACTGGGCGATGGTCGGTCTGTTCCACATCCAGGATCGTGTCGGTCTTAAGAAAGGGGCCATCAAGAAGGTGCTCGAGGACGAATCCCATCATGTTCGTCTCATGGCCGCATGGGCACTCTATCGCGCCGGCGAAAAGGAAATCGCGATGGGAACGTTCAACGATCTTCTCAGCAGCAGTTCCTATGCTTCGATGAAGGCTTTTAATGTGATCGACTGGATCGGAGACGGTTCTGAACCGTACCAGGAGGCGATGCTGGCCTGCAACGCCGAGCCTCAAAGCTACATCACCCGCTTGAAGGAATACATGGTCGATGGTTACGCCGAGAAGCAGAAAGAAACCAAAGCGGTGGAGCGTAAAAACAAAAAGAAGAAGTAACGCTTCCCTCAATACCTCTTTCACCTTCAAACTGATCAGGGTCATCTGTGGAAAAGCCTGTCTCATTTTTACCTATGAAATTCCCCGCCATTCACATCGCTTTAATAAGCTTCTTCGGCCTCGTTGTTCAGGCTGCTGAACGTCCCAACATCCTTTACTTCTACGTCGACGATATGGGTTGGGGCAGTATTGGGCCCAATGCCCAGGCCGAGCGCCGTGGTAAAGGTCTGGCGACAGTCCAAACACCCAACCTGGACAAACTGGCCTCCGAAGGAATTAACTTTCGGAGAGGATACGGTTGCATGGTGTGCTCACCGGCCCGGTCTTCGCAGCAAACTGGCTTTCACCAGGGGCACACCTTTGCCGACCGCAATGACCCTGACAATGCCAAGAAGGCGATCCGGAAGGATGACATCACCATGGGGGATGCTCTCCTCAAGGCTGGCTATGTGACGGGTTACTGGGGGAAATGGGGATACGGCGGATCGAAAGAGCAGGAAAACCCGACGCTCGACAATTCACAGACGCTTCCTACTTCCCACGGCTATCAGCACGTTGTAGCCGAGTTGCACCATGTCCGAGCTCATACTTTTTTTCAACCGACTCTTTGGAGGGCACCGGCACCGGACGGTAGTCAGGGAGGACTTCACCTCGTGCCTAACTCCATGAAGCCTTGGGCTAACAATGATGCCTACCCTGACGGACCGGCTTTGCAGAATCATCCGGATTATCCGGAAACCGCCTACTGTGACGATGTCTACTGCTTCGCCGCGCTGGACTTCGTGCGGGAGGGAGCGGTGCGCTTCAACGACGATGGGACTCCTTTCTTCGGCTTGTTGGCGGTGCAGGTTCCGCATAGCCCTTTCAGTGAGATCAAGGAACTGCCCTACTGGGATAGGGCTTATGCCGACGACGCCCATTTTTCAAAACTGAAAGAGCAGTCCCGCCACTGGGCTGCCATGGTGACGCGGATTGATGCCCACTTCGGCAATATCCTTGCGACTCTAGAGGATCCCGATAACGATGGCGACAAATCCGACTCCGTTGCTGACAATACGCTGGTCATTTTCATGTCAGACAATGGCGGGCCAGGCGGGGCCAACAATTCCGAGTTCGATGCCAATGGCGGCCTGACTGGAACGAAAGGATCCATTAACGAGGGCGGAATCCGAGTGCCTACGATCATGCGGTGGCCGGCGATGATTACGGAAACATCGGAATTGAAGCGCGGAACCAGCACTGACATGGTGATGGATGTGACCGATCTGCTGCCTACCTTTTGTGATCTGGCCGGCACTGAAATTCCGCTGGGACTTGATGGAGTCTCGCTGGCCCCTTTGCTCACGGGAAAAGGGGAGCGTCGTCCCCGCGATTTCCTCATTCATGAGGCGGGTAAGGGTCACTCTATTATCCGGGGTGATCACAAGTTGATCCGCCGCCCTAATGGTGATGTGGAGGTTTATGATCTCGCCGAAGATCCTTCTGAAACCTTCAATCTAGCTAAAAAATTTCCAGTGATCACCGAAACCTTGGACAAGCTGTTGACCGAGGAACGCGTAGATGAACCCAAGGGGTTCGCCAATACCTATCACCACTGGAAAAGCAAGGACGGAGCAAAGCTCTCGAAGGCCGGCAACTGGTCTGACTACGCCTACGCTAACGAAGGTATTACCTATCTCGAGGATGATGGTGCTCCCCAGTTGTCATGGACGGCTCACCTTCGGAATTCGGGCAAAGGTAGTAATACCGCAGTAGCAGATAAGGATACTGATTTTCTCGCACTTGAAGTTGGTGCGGCTGATGGGGGGTCCCAAACGCTGGAGATCAGTGACGGCGTTACCGTCACTGGACGCAACGAAGTGCGAGTGTCTGATGGCGGGACTATTGATATCGAAGGTGGAAAAGTCGCATCAGTGCGCTGGGTTGATGTCAAGAAAGGCGGTACGCTTCATGGAGCGGGTAGTGTTGAAGGGATTCTCTACAACGACGGCACGGTCGCTGTCGTGCCTTCAGCGACGGCTGAAACTCTTGTCGTGACTGGTGACTATCGCGAGGAGGGCGTGAGTAGGCTGCACCTTGAGGTCGCAGGCAAAGGAATCGAAGTCGAAGGGGAAGCGGAGTTAGCCGGTTTTCTCTCGGTGGAAACGGTTCCGCGGCAGAAGGACGGAGAACTCTATGAAATTTTAAGCGCTGATTCAGTGACGGGGCGTTTTTCAAATGCGGATGATCGTGTCCGGGCCGGAGATGGGACCGAATTGAGAGTTGGATATGAGGCAGGTCGAGTTACTCTGAAAGTCGTACCCCCACTTCAACTGAGTTCGGCAGAGTAAAGTTTTTTACTCGGGGAAACAGTGACGTTGGCGTAGGCAGGACCTTGGTCACCGATCTAATGATTAATGGTGTAAGTGCCTGTGCTTGTGAGATAAAATTTGCCCCGCTTTCTTCAAAGTGTCGAGAGGCTTGCCTACCAGCCGACCATGTAGGTCACATCCCACTTGATCTTGCCGGTGCCAATACAGTCGGGGCAGTCCATCTTGCCATCGGGTGAGCGCATTCCGATAGGGCGGGTGTCAGTTACCCCGCCAAATCCGCGACACTCTTGGCAGCGGCGCTCTTCGAATTGTTGATACTGGAAGATTTCTCCATTTTTGACCATGGAGAGAAAGAGTTGTTGAGACATCGGAGGCGGACCCTCCTCAAGCTTCTCTGTCGAAACTTCCGCAGTGAACATTGGCAGAGTCTTGGTTTCTTTGATTTGCTTGGTGCCGGGCGGTTCCTGCGCCGGGATGCTTCCGCCGCCGGTATCGAGAGGGATACCGAAGAAGGTTATGCCGCCACCTTCTTTGTTTACTTTCTGGAGGGCTGGTTCAGGAGCCTTTTTCGCAGCGGGATCGACCACCGTTCGTGTGATTTCGGTGACATGTTCGCCAGCCGCCATGATATTGGCAAGGGGAGGGGTTAGTTCTCCGCCCTTGAGTTGGACTCCGGTGATCTTGACCACAGACGGTCGTCCGGCATAGGCACAGAGAAAGAGGTCGCCGTTAGGATTGCTTTTGGCGAGCCTGCGGATCACCCGGATACGCTCGCCATTGAATTCCTGTCCGCGATTGTTCTTCGCGGCTTTCTCGCGCAGCTTGGTATCGTACTTGGTCGCAACATCCTTGTAAATCAGGCCAAGCAATTCGCGGGTTTCAGCAGCCCCGTGGGAGCCGACCCGACTGACTTGGAACATTTCGGCAGTTTCCTGGATTTTACCCTCCTGAGCAAAGAGCGAGGGCATGGGAACACCGATCAGGATCGGCATGAAGCGGCGGCGTGTATAGGTAGTTTTCAAAAATTCAGTTTATGGGGATAACTCCAAAGCCTGTTTCCGTGACAGGTTTTCCTCCATGGGAAAATCGTCAAATTTTTGTAAAGCGCTGTAGATAACGCGTTAGGGGCTGGTCTGGCCCTGCGTTTCCAGGTGAATTATAGAGTGTCGTTTTAGGAATTCATGGTTCTGAGTGGCAGGGTTTCCTATGCAAAGGAATGACAAGTGAAAGCTATTCGGTGACCTGAATATCCTCGTTGTAGAGCTGACCATTGACGCCATGGTGTCTGAAGGAGGCCGTGGGTTTTCCTTCGGCGCGCGAAATTTCGACCTGTAGAAATCCCCCTTTGATCTTAAGATACTTGTGCATCTCTGATCGCTGGTTTTCGGTGAAGCCACTGGCATGTTTGTCGGTGGTTGGCCCACAAGAGTATTCACGGAGGCCAGTGATGGGGTCTTTGGAGGCATACTGCCAGTGTCGGTCACCACAGACGACGAACATATTGTTCTGCGAGGCGATGAATTTACGGATTTCGTTTCCTTCGTGGGTGAATCCCTCGTTGGCGTGGTTGTCGTTCTTGTTCCCCCGGTCAGGGCCGACGATCGGGGTGGGGCTTATGAGAATCCGAAAGGTGGCATTGGACGCTTCGACGGTTTTTTTGAACCAGTCTTTCTGTTCGTTGCCCCAAATGGTCTTGTCAGGGCCATCTGGCAGATTGTTGGGGCTGCGGTAGTCTCTGCCTTCGACTAGCCAAATCTGCAAGTCTCTGCCCCAGCGAATTGTACGATAGGTTTTTCTCCCCATTGGCACCTGCTCAGGAAAGAGCCTGAGGCCGTCTTCCCAGGTCAGATCACCGTAGGTTTGACCCGGCCAGCAATCATTTTTGAGCGTGTCGTGATCATCTTTGATGAAGTAGCTCGCGGTGTGATTGTGAAAGTCACGTTGAAAGGGCATGGCGTAGAGGCGATTCCATTTGAAGCGGGCCAGTTCGATGGTGTCAGCAAAGGGTTCCGCCTTGTCGTAGTATTCGATGTCCCCGGTGTGAACGAAGAAGTCGATACCGAGTTTGGTCATTTGCGGGTAGATTTGATGCCCGTTTTCACTGTCGTCGCGCCGCGGGTAATCCTGGCCGGTGACAACAGCAAAGGATACCGGGGCAGGATCGTCGACGGCTGGTGCGGTGGAAAAAGAGCCGATCACAGCGGCTGTCGGGGTATCCTTCGAAGAACGTCCTTCCAGATTGACTTCATAAAGGGTCGCCGGTTGCAGGTTGTTAAGTTCAAACTGAGCGGTGGAGTTCTCGTTCAATAGCACCTGCTGCCATTCCGTTGTCATAGCAGAGTTAGGATTGCCTTTTGGGAAGTAAGTAAGGCGAACCTCACCATTCAATCCAGGAACAGCACCTTCCATCTTATCGAGATCGGGGTAATCAAGTGAGCGTCGTTTTTTATCGTTGTTTTTGGGGAACGGTTTTCCATCCACGTTTCGTTCGGGGAATTTAGTGAGGCGAGTCCAGATGATTGCGGTATCGGACGTCACTTCGCCTACTTTTATTCCATTGGCAAAATGTGCCGGCACGTCAGTCTGGGCATGTGACCCTATGGCTATTGCCAAGATCGGGAGGCATAGAAACGGAAGTTTTGTCATAACGTAGAGAATTAATGTTATTGTTTAGGAGCGTTGCGTTCTTTTTCCACTTTAGGAGAGAAGGTCTTACCGGTGCATTCGCGATACCAGTCCTGCCAGGCTCTCTCCATTGTGGCGACGCGTTCAGGATGTTGAGAGGCGAGGTCTTTGGTTTCGGCTCTGCAACGGTCCAGATCGTGGAGTTCCCACGGACCCTCGCCTTTGACGACGAGTTTCCAGTTTCCATCTCGCATGGCCTTGCCGGATCCATAGGCAAAGAACAACGGGTCTTCGCGATTGAGTGAGTCTCCTGAGAAGGAGGGAACCAGAGAAATGCCGTCAAGCGGGGGAATGTCAGGTTCAGAAGACTCGCCAGGAAGTGTTGCGCCGTCTCCAGCCAGCTCCATCCAGGTTGGAAGGAGGTCAATGAGGTGACATGGTTCCCGATAAAATGAGCCTTCGGTTTCTTCGCTGATACCTGCCGGCCAGTGAGCAATCATGGGCGTGTTGATACCTCCTTCATGGCTGCTCACCTTCCAGAGCCGAAGCGGTGTATTGGCAACGTTGGCCCAGCGTTGCCCGATAGACTCGAAAGTTCCGACGGAGCCCCATGGTTCGGGTGGAGCACCTTTACGATTGGGGCTCTCGGCGCTAGCGCCGTTGTCTACGAGGAAAAGGATGAGGGTGTTATCGAGTTCGCCGAGATCTTCGAGACGAGAAACAAGCCGTCCGACGTTCTGATCAACATTGTCGACCATGGCGGCATGAATGGACATGCGCATTGACTCGGCGAGTTGTTCTTCTTCAGTCAGGGCATCCCATTCCGGCCTCTTGGATTCAGGGACACTTAGGGTGGAGGTGGCCGCGCTGTAGAGGCCTAGTTCAAGCTGACGCTGGTAGCGGGCTTCACGAATCGAATCGTATCCAACGTCGTAGACTCCTGAATACTTGGCGATGTCCTCAGGATGAGCGTGCAGCGGCCAATGCGGGGCGTTGTAGGCGATGAAAAGAAAGAAGGGGGCCTTGATGGCTTCCGCTCCAGAGGCGTCGTCAAGCCAGTCGATCGCCCAATCAGTAAACGCATCGGTAGCAAAGAAGTCCTTTTTAGGAGAATAGGGTTTAACAATCTTTTCGTCGAAAGCCCATGCATAGACAGCCTTCCACCCGGGTTCGGGTTCTCTTTCTCGGGGTAACTCTCCGGGATTCCAGAAGTTAATTGCGCCTCCAAGAAATCCTGAAAAGTGATCAAAGCCCCGGTCATAGGGATTAAAGTTGGCGTGGTGCTTTCCACTCCACCAGGTGTGATAGCCGGCTGGGCGAAGTAATTCCCCAGCAAGTGCTGTATTTTTGAAGTCCCGATCGCTGCGCTGGTGATAGGCTCCTGTAAGCAGGCTGATTCGAGTAGTCCAGCATTTGGACGTATTATACATTTGGGTGTAGCGGATACCGTTTGCTGCCAGTTGGTCGAGGTTTGGAGTTTCGATTTCAGATCCGTAACATCCCAGGTCTGAGTAACCCATGTCATCGGTCATGATGACAACAATATTGGGACGGTCTTCGGCATCGGCGGTGATGGTAAAAACTAGAATCAGCAAGTGAATGAAAAACGGGAATTTCATCGTATTGTAAGATGGCAAGCTGTGTTGCCTTTGTCGAACCGTGATGAGGTGCGTAAGCACGGAAGGATGTGATGAGGAGTTTGCGACGTTTGGAGTTAGGCCTCAAACTTGTGCTACTGTGAGGGAATAGTCGCTTGAGACTTTCGATCCCGGACTTTGAAAAAGCCGAGCGGTGTTTCTGGTTTTCCGGGGAGAGCCACAAACCAGACAGCACCAGGCCTGGTTCGCTGACGCCGATTTTGACCGGGCTTAATGAGGCCGTATGGCTTGGGATTGCCTTTCGAGGGAGACCAGAACAGCTCTATCTCGGTTTGGCGTTGATTTACAAAAATGATATCAAAGGGATCTCCGTCGGGCCGAGAGGCGGGTATGACCTCGCCTTTCCATGATCGCCACTTCAGTGCGGGCATCGAATCGAGCGAGGCCTCTCTTTTCTTAGCAAAGTCCGTCGGAGCCAATGAGCGCATCTCTACTAGTTTGGGCCCGTGCTCAGGATGGGAAGCAAGGTTTGACCATTCGAAAGGATCGTTAGCGATATGATATAGCTCCTCGTCCCCGTTGGCGTAGTGTATGTATCGCCATTCGTGGGAACTGAGGCTGTAGGAACCGGGTTCCCCAAGGAAGGTTTCAGAGATACGACCCCGCCTCTTTTTCGGGTCTTTTAGGAGTGGAAGTAGGCTGACACCGTCATTGTCATGTTTGGCAGTGATTCCGGTAAGTGAGGTGAGGGTTGGGAAGAGATCGATAAGATTCACGGGGTCATCGCATACCGTTCCGGGTCTTGTTCCTTCTGGCAAAGCTGGGCTTGAGTTTTTTGGGACACTGATAATCAGAGGCACACGAGTCGCGGAGCGCCAGAGGGTGAATTTCTGCCAGTGTTCTTTTTCCCCGAGATGCCATCCATGGTCGCTGCAGAGAACGACGATCGTGTTATCGCAATTTGGGCCTTTCTGGAGTGCGCTGAGAATTCGTCCTAACATTGCGTCTGCAAAATGGATTGAGGCGAGGTAGCCTTGGATGGCTTGTCTCCACTGTCCATTTTTGCGAATATGAGCGAAGTAGCGATTAGGGCCGCGGCGTTTACCAGCTGGAGGTAAGTCATTTAGATCTCCTTCCTTGTAGCCCGGTGGAAGCTCGATATCCTCAAGAGGAAACGGATCAAAATATTTGGCTGGAACGAACCAAGGCTCATGGGGCCGGTAAATCCCGCAAGCGAGAAAGAATGGTTGTTGATGCCGCTTACTCAGTTTTTTGCTAACCCATTCTGCTACGAGGTAGTCACCACCAAATTCCTCGTCGGTAACATTGAGTGCTGCCCAGTCAGTTTCAACGTATTGCCAAGGACCGCCTCGTGGTAGATTGACGGGGCGGTTTTCCGGATAAAACGTTCTCGGGAATGGGTTCTCCGTTTTAGCTTCAGGGTAATATTCGTCCCACGATTGCGCGTCGATGAAATAATGGAGCATCTTACCGGAGCCGCTTGCTCGGTAGCCGTGGTTGCGGAAGTGCTGGGGAAGGAGAATCGCCTCGGGGAGTAATTCCCGCATACTCTGACTGTTCTCATAGAGTCCAGAGGTGTTCGGAGCGAAACCCGTAAAGATGGCGGTCCGGGAGGGATTGCAGGCAGGTGCCGGGCAGTGAGCGTTTGTGAAGAGCATTCCGCTGTCGGCGAGGCGGTCAATATTAGGGGTGACAGACTGAGTATGTCCGCCTAAGCATCCGATCCAATCATTGAGATCGTCCATCATCACGAACAGTATATTGGGGCGAGATTTCTCTGCCGTGCTGGATAGGGAAGGAAAGATAGCTAGACTGAAGGTGATGGCTCGCACGAGGACGTTACGGCATCCCATTTTCCCCTGGTTCAGTCCCTTTAAAGTTCGCGTAAGCGCAGGTTCTCGCGAGTGAGATGACATGAGCATGGGTTGATTTTGAATGTGAAAATCTGGTGCAAAATCAGCCCGCTGACCCGAGGTTGTGAAAGTCGTTCCCAGTTGGTTCTTGAAAGATTCGAAGATCGAATTCCTGCGCCACAGCGAGCAGGTGATCAAAGATATCAGACTGAATGGTTTCGTATTCTGCCCAAACTTTGTTGGAGCTGAAACAGTAAATCTCGATGGGGATACCTCTACCGTCCGGAGCTAGCTGTCGGACGATGAGTGTCATCTCCTTGTTAATGCTAGGATGATGTCTTAAGTAGCATTCGATGTAAGCTCGAAAAGTGCCAATGTTAGTCAGGCGACGGCCGTTTACCCGGTTGGCTCTGCGGGATGCTTTTATCTTGCTGTTTTCTAATTCGACTTCTTTCTGCTTTTTCTGAAGGTATTCCGAGATGTGCTCTATCTCCTCGAAACGGGTAAGCATCTCGTCGCTGCAAAGCTTGACTGTGTTGGTGTCAATAAGCAGGCTGCGCTTGATTCGCCTCCCGTCGCTTTCTGACATCCCTCGCCAGTTTTTGAAGGATTCGCTGATGAGCGCGTAGGTGGGTATTGTCGTGATCGTTTTATCCCAGTTTTGAACTTTAACTGTGGCGAGACCAATCTCGAGGACGTCGCCGTCTGCGTTGTGGCTAGGCATTTCTAGCCAGTCCCCCTGCGAGAGCATTTGGTTTGACGCGAGTTGGATGCCTGCGGCGAATCCGAGGATGACATCTTTGAAGACTAGCATGAAAACCGAAGCAAAAACTCCGAGTCCACCGAGAAGGACAAGCGGTGACTTTCCTATGAGAATGGCAATGGTCAGAATAAGAACGACGAGAGTTCCAAGTAATTTGGCGACTTGGGTAAAGGTTGCGAGATTGAGCCGTTTTCCTGCCGAACTCTGGGAGAGAACGACCTGGAGAAAATTCAAGAGGGAATCGAATAGGAAATAGCAGGTCACCACGATGTAAATCAACGAGGCGTTATGAAGGGTGGCGGCCAACCATGGAACAGAAATGAAAAGTCCGGGGGAGGTAAGAAAAATAAATAATCCGGGCAGTAGGTGTGTGAGCCATCGGAAAACACCATGGCCCATCAGTTCGTTATCCCACGAAAACTCGGTTCTTTTGACCAAACGGCTCACTAGTTTGAGAAGGAGCGGTCGGAAGAAGAGGTATAGGAGCGCAGAGGTGATGAGCAGTCCGCAAAGAAGAGTGCTTATCGCGACCGTGTGGTTTAGGGCCTCCGGAACAAAGTCCTGCTCGTCTATCCACTGGGTGATTTTATCGGCAAGGAAAGAAACCTTATTGTTAATCGGGGTGTTATTGACGAGCGAATTTACAGCTGGATCAGGTATGAAGGAATCTTCCGGCATGACATTAAGAGGGTTAAGGAATGGGGTGGCTATCGCAGGCAAGCGATTGCTCTGGCAATCTGTTCGGTTGTGATATCACTCGAAACAAATGCTTGAGAGGTTTGGTTCAGAAGAACGAAACGGATTTGGCCATCTTCGAACTTTTTGTCCCGCTGAAGAGAGATGAGAATAGCTTCGTCAGAAATGTCGTCGGGCAATTTGATGGGCAAACCATATTGTTCGAGGCACGCAATGAGTCGATCTCCCTCTTCGACGGTAAGGCTGGAGTTAGCCGCAGAGAGTCGAATAGCCGCGACCAGTCCAAGACTGATAGCTTCCCCGTGTAGAAAACGTCCATAGCCGCCGGCTGCTTCGATACCATGACCAATCGTATGGCCGAAATTGAGAAGCGCTCGGATACCGGTGGTCTCGCGTTCATCTTCTTCGACAATATTCGCTTTGATCAAAACATTGCGGGAAACGAGAGAAATGAGGTGATCGCGGATTTGGTCCCGTTGCTCGACAAGCTTAAGGAGTGATTCGTCGCGGATGGCGGCGTGCTTGATGATCTCGGCGAATCCCTCATTGAATTCACGTTCGGGGAGACTGCTTAGTGTATCAACATCGGCCAAGACCAACTGGGGCTGATGGAAAGCGCCAAGTAAGTTTTTTCCTTCGGGTGTGTTGACGCCGGTTTTTCCGCCTACTGAGCTGTCAACTTGACTGACAATCGTCGTAGGTATCTGTACGCACGGGATCCCTCGTTGGAAGATGGCGGCACAGAATCCAGCTAGATCGCCAACAACGCCGCCACCGAGGGCGACCAGAAAAGATTTTCGGTCGAGACCAGAGTTGAGCATTTCGCGGCAGACTGAGGTAGCCTGTTCCATGCTCTTGGATGCCTCGCCCGCAGGAACTGTTATCAGGGTGGTTTCGATTCCAGCCTCGTTGAGGGAAGAGATCACAGTTTCTGCGTAGAGCGGGCCGACGTGGCTGTCAGTCACAACTGCCGCCTTACTGCTGTTTATTGAGGTTAGTGACTTGATTTGTGACGCTGTATGAGCAAGTAATCCCGTTCCGACGAGAACGTTGTAGTTTTCGTTCTCAAGCGTTAGAGAAATAGTCGTTGGATCGTCCCCGGTAACGGTAGCCATGGCAGTTTGACTAAAGAGCGAAGCAGCCTCGGAATCAAGGCTGAAAGGCGGGGCCGTTCGATTGAATCAGCGTCTTGGGATCGTTTCGAGGAGTGCTTTGGCGGCTCCTGCTGTTGTCCTCTCGAGAGTCCCGCTATTGTAGATGATTACCCGTTCTCCGCAAAAGTCGGTTGGGCTGATCAGCAAAGGCTCAATCCTTACCGAATCAGGATCTGCCCCGGGAATGTATATGTAAGGTAATTCGCTTCCTGTGGCCGGGTTGGTCCAGGTGAGGTGACTGCGGTTAGACAGGTAGACAGGAAACAAGTCGTCCAGTGCTTCAGGGAAGCCTCCGTTATCGATTGCATAGCTCTGGCAGGAATTGCTAACCATTCTCATTTCAGCCACCATTTTTACTTGATCAGCGCGGTCTTTGTTCTGCAGATAGGTTGGCAAAGCGATGGCAACCATAATGGGTGCGATTAGGCTCCCAATGGCGCCAGTGGCGATACCGGTCATGGCGATGCCCTTCCCCTTTAGCTGATCGGGAGCATTCCTTATTTTTTTGAGGGCGACGATTCCAAGAAAGATCGCAGGGATACCCGAGAGAAGGGTCAAGAAAAGGGCAGTGCTGATTAATCCCAGCACTAAGCTCCAAATCGCCGCACCGGAGGTTTTTAGGCCTGAGATAGGTGAGGGATTGGTGTGCGGAGTATCTGGAGTGTCTTCGGACATGGCCAGAGAATTAAGGTTTTGTCTACAGGTTGCAACGGGATTTTAGATAGAGAGATGAAGTGGGTATTGTCTTTCATCGAGTTCTTTGCGAATCTTACCCGCGAGTTTTTCAGGAGAATCATTCGAGGTGGCTTTGATTCGTGAGAATAGGGCTTCGCGCTTGAACCAAGCCTCCTGGCGCTTAGCCAAGCGACGAGTTATCTTTTGAATTTCGGCGATACATTCCTCCTCGCTGATTTGATGGCTAATTAGAGATTTGATCTCATCAATGCCGATCGCTTTTGCCGCTGTCGCGGAGAGATCGCCAAGGTTAGAAATTTCATTTACGACCCCGGCTTGAAACATTGCCAAGGTGCGTCGGTTGATTCGGTCGTAAACGTCCTCGCGGCTGCGTTCGAGATAAAAGGCAAAAATGTCAGGCGAATTATCGTGCCACTCGTTTTTGACCTTAGAGGCGGGGCAACCGGTGAGAAGGCAGATCTCTAAATTCCTTGTCACGTAGCGGCGATTTTTCAGGTTAGTAATGGCTGCGCCGTCTGGATCAAGTGCTCGGTATTCTTCGACAAGATTTTCGAGAGGGCGCTGATCCAGTTTTCCACGAAGCTCTGGATCACCTTTAGGGGTGGGGGCAAGTCCGTGAGTGATCGCTTTCAAGTAGAGACCGCTTCCTCCCACTATTAAAGGAATGGCTCGGGTTGCCACCTCAGCAATCTTTGATTTCGCAAGCTCAGAAAAGTAAGTGGCGTCGCATTCTTCTGAGCCCGCAAGAATACCAAAAAGATGGTGAGGGATAGAAGCCTGTTCGCGAGGAGTGGGGGCGGCGCTGATAATTTCGAGGCCGCGATAAACTTGATAGGCATCGGCGTTAATAACCTCGACTGGGCCATCTAGTTGACGTGAGAGTTCGATTGCCACCGCTGTTTTCCCAGCGCCGGTCTGACCAGCGAGGTAGATCGATTCATATGTCTGATCGGCGGGCATTAGAAAAGAAAAGCGCCGAAACGATCCATGATCGCTTCGGCGCTGACAAGAACTGATTTAAAACGAGAGAGGCAAAATATGCTCCTAATCTCAAATGCTATCTAAGCACTGGATTCAGTGGTTTTCTGCTCGTTTTCCTCCTTCACAGTTTCGACTGCTGCGTTTTTTAGAGGCACTTGAGGATCCACTTCGGCCGTAGAGTCCTCGGCAGGAGGTTCTTCTGAAGCAGCCTCGGAGCAAGTTTCGTTAGTTGCTTCGTCTTGAGCAGTGCCTTCTAATTGCCCATCTTCGGAAACCGGATTTTCGGTAGCTTCGCTTTCTGCTTGGTGAGGTGCATCATGAGTTTCCTTGGGCCCTTCACTGCGAGCGCCGCTAACCGTGATTTTACGGCCCATGAAATCCTGATCGTCTAAAATTTCCACGGCACGCTTGGCCTGTTCGACGCTAGCCATTTCGACGAAGGCGAACCCCTTGGATT
>Ga0160423_10001535_pt1 | contig 19329 bp, 11 predicted proteins | sample CRUFie14St8metaG_FD_108191 | JGI IMG/M metagenome (GOLD analysis project Ga0160423, IMG submission 108191) | Marine microbial communities from the Costa Rica Dome - CRUD Field 142mm St8 metaG | ecosystem: Environmental > Aquatic > Marine > Oceanic > Photic zone | place: Costa Rica: the Eastern... | reverse complement strand
TTTGGTGCCCTCGTCGATCGACACCTGCCGCTCGTCCACTCCGTCGCCCGCCGCATCACGCGAAACGACGAAGCCGCCCGCGACATTTCCCAAACCGTCTTTCTCAGGCTCATCAAGAAAGCCTCCAAAATCCCCGCCAGCCTTCCTCTCACCGCCTGGTTCCACCGCGAAACCCACAGCGCCTCGGTCGATCATATTCGCTCGGAGGTCCGACGCCAAAAACGTGAACAAATTGCCCTCTCTCTCGATACCATGAACAACGACCAAGAATCGTGGGAAGCCCTCGCCCCCGAAATCGATGGAGCCATCGACGAGCTCCCCGAAAAAGATCGCTCGCTCGTCCTCCTCCGCTTTTACCAAAACAAAACCCACTCCCAAATCGCCGGGCAACTTGGCATCAAAACCGACGCCGCCCGCATGCGCACTACCCGCGCCCTCGACAAACTCCGCACCATTCTCTCCCACAAGGGTATCACCACCTCTGCCGCCCTCCTCGCTACCACCATCTCAGGCAACGCCGTCACCACGCCACCCACCACTCTTGCCGCGACCATCACTTCAACCGCAACCGCCAAGGCCGTCGCTGGCGGAGGAATCATCGCCCTCATAAAAGTCCATTCGATGGCAGCCGCCGCCATCGCCATCGGCCTTCCTGTCATCGCGATTCAACAGTTCCGAATCAACGACCTCCAGACCTCCCTCGACTCCCGCTCTCTGGAATCGACAGTCAACACCCGGCCTTCCCGCTCCCCTCGCAAGGCAACTCACTTCGCTCACAACGAAAAAGACCTCATCGCGATCTTTGCCAAAACCGATCCTGCCGAACGAATCGAATCGCTCCATGAGTTTTCCAAAAGCATACCTTCCGCCCGCATTATCGAAGCCCTCGATCTCCTCCGCTTGAAAACTCCCGAGTGGGACAGCGAAGCCAAAATGCTTGCTAATCTTCTCCTCTCCCGCTGGGCCAAAGAAGACCCCGAGGCCGCCTTCGACTCGCTACACTCCGCCGACTTCACCAAGTCCCGTGGCAACCCCACAACCATCCTCGCCGTCCTCGCGGCACACGATCCCCAACGCGCCGCCGATTGGTTGAAAAACCCAAACAACACCAACGCCTTCTATCCTAGCCTGGGACACGCTCTCGCCGGAACGATCTCAAAAGAATGGGCCCGCCAGGATCTCCCAGCCGCTCTCGCCTGGGCTCAATCCCTCCCCGACCAACAACGCGGCGGTGCATACTCCGGTGTTCTTGGCAGCCTCGCCTCCACTAATCCCGAACAGGCCGCAACCCTCGCGCTCACCCTCGACCCCGGCCTGGCCCGCCAACACATCGTCGGCGAGATCGCCTCTTCCTGGGCCCGCAATTCACCCACTGATGCCCTCGCCTGGGCTCAGACTCTTTCCAAGCAGGAAGAAGCCAACGCCACCCGTTCGGCCCTCCTAATCTGGTCTCAAAACACCCCGTCCGAAACCGCCGCTTATCTTGATTCTCTGAATCAGAAAATCGATTCCCACCTTCCCACCGTCGCCCCCAGCTGGGCGCGCAAGGAACCGGCCAAAGCCGCCGACTGGGTTGCCTCCCAGCCCGAAGGAGAGGGACGAAATGACGCCCTTGCCAAAACCCTCTGGAATTGGACTACCCAGAACCCCGCCGCTGCGACGACCTGGGTCCAAGAGCAAACCAATGACTCAGTGCGAGATCATGCCATCGCTGGACTCGCCACTGCTGCTCTCGATTTCAATCCTTCAACCGCCCTCGACTGGTCTATAAAAATCACCGGACCAAAACTCAAAAACTCTCTGATCCAGCGCTCCCTCTCAATCTGGTATCGCAAATCTCCGGAAGATGCTCAACAATGGGCCGAGGATCACAACACTACCATCAAATAGCCGCCTTATGAACAAACAACTTTTTACTCACCTCGGCTGGGCTCTTGTCGCCGTCAGTGCCTTCGTTCTCGGATCGAAATTCGTCACCGAAAAATCAACCGCGGCCTCGGATGCCAAAAAGAAGACCAACAGCGTCACCATCAATTCGGGAGACTCATCCAATAGCTCCGGCGTAACTTCTCGGAAAAGGCCCACTAGTAGTCAGGACAAATCCACCAAAAGTGACCGCCCTCTTTCCGAAGCAGACCTCATCGCCCTGGGAGAGGAAATGAGAGCTGCCAAAGGCCCCATCGCCCGACGCCTAATCTTCGCGGAAATCCTCAAGCAACTCACACCCGAAAACGCCGAACTCCTCCGCCAATACATCGCTCATCTCCCACCTTCCTCATCCGAGTATCGCGACTTTCACTATGCCTGGGGTTCCATGGCCGGAAAAGATGCCGTCGTCTTCGGCATCGGCACTGAAGGCGATGACATGGGCCCCGCCATCGCCGGTTGGGCCAATGCCAATCCCACCGACGCCATCGCTTGGCTCAAAAATCTCGATATGGAGAGCAACCCCGCCTACGAGAATCTCCTCGCTCACCCTCGCCTCACCGTCGATGGCCTCACTTCTCATTTTTCACGCTCGCTCGTTTCAGGCCTCGTTGATACCGACCCCGACCTCGCAACCGATTTCGTCCTCGAACGATTCGAGTCAGGAGACAAATCAGCTCATCATATGATGCACGCCATCGTTGGCGCACAATTCCAGACCGGAGACCCAACCAAGGCCACCAACTGGATCGAATCCATCCCGGAAAGCTCCCTCAAAAACACCACGATGCATCGCGTCGCCGGACAGATCGCCAGCGAGAATCCGCAACAAGCCCTCAATTGGTTGCAAGGCACTCCCGAAAACGAAAGCCGCGCGCACGGCATCGGGGCCACCCTTCACACCTGGGCCGGAAAGAACCCTGAAGAAGCTGCCGAACACATTTCTGCCATGCCTGCCTCATCCGACAAAGACGCCGCCGCCTATGGTTACGCCACCCGCGTGGTCCACGACAATCCCGCCGCCGCCATCGATTGGGCCTCGTCTATCAAAGACCCTGAATCCCGCACCTCGGCCCTTGTCGAGACCGGACGCGTTTTCATACGAAAGAATCCGGAAGCGGCCCGGCAGTGGCTCGAGAACTCCAATCTTCCTCAGGAAGCCATCCAGAGAATCACTGGAAAATAGCAATCTCCTCCCATGAAGCGTCTCACCCTTGGTCTCCTCCTCACCACCATTTCTCTCACCGGGATCTGGCTCCTTCCTGCGCGCGACAAACAACCCGCCCCATCCCTTCGCCCGCCAAAACCCGCCACTGTCGGCCACCCCTCCTTTCTCAGCCCACACTTCAAGCCCATCGTCCTTCTCAAGGACACCCTCTTCGTCGCCAACACTCCCGCCGACACTGTCGATGTCATCAACACCAAAAACGGCCGCTTCATCAAACGCATCCCCGTTGGCATCGACCCCGTCAGTATTTCCATCCGTCCCGATGGCCAGGAAGTCTGGGTGAGCAACCATGTCTCTGATTCCGTGAGTGTTATCGATACCAACCCGGCAAGTCCGACCAGCCTTCATGTCATCGCCACCATTCAGGATTTCGATCCCGAAAAACGTGCAACCCGATTCGACGAGCCCGTCGGCATCGCTTTCGCCGACAATAAGAAAGCCTACGTCGCGCTCTCCTCGGAAAACAAAATTGCCGTGGTCGATGTTGCCTCCCGCAAGGTCACCAAACACCTCTCCATCCCCGCGCAAGACCCCCGCGCCATCGCTGTCCGAAACGGGAAGCTCTATGTCCTTCCCTTCGAATCTAACAACAAAACCCAACTCTCCGGTGGCTACAAAATCGATGGCGACCTCGTCACCTTCGATGCCCATCAACACTCCATCGCCCACAACAACATCCTCTCCCTCGGGCACGTCGTCGACATCGTCAAACACCCTCGCGTCCCCGACAAAGACCTCTTCATCTACGACACCGAAACTGACCGCCTCGTCGAAACCGTCGACACTCTTGGCACGCTTCTTTTCGGCCTGACCGTCGATTCCATGGGCTCCGTCTTCGTCGCCCAAATCGACGCCCGCAATGATGCCAACGGTCGCTCCGGCACCAAGAAACATGGTCTCACCCAACTCGAGAACCGCCCCTTCCTCAATCAAATCACCCGCGTTGATTTCCAAAAAAACGCCGCTCAAAAACCACGGTTCCTCGACCTCGAACCACTCCCGCCAAAGCAACCTGATCCAAAGCATACCTATGCCTCGCCATTCGCGATTGAACTCAGTCCCGACGAAAAAACACTCATCGCAACCGCCGCCGCTTCCGACAAACTCTTCACCGTCGACCCAGACAGCGGAGAAGTCCTTGGCGAGGTAAAAGTCGATTCCGTCCCACGTGGTATTGCTCTCAAATCAAATTCCAAAGGCCAGCTTTCCCAAGCCTGGGTCCTCAATGCTGTTGCCAATTCCATTTCACTCGTCGACATCTCCAATCCCACCAAACCAATCCTAAAAACCACCATCCCCCTCGACGATCCCACCCCGCCGGTTTTCAAACGTGGCCGCATCGCCTTCAACACCGCCTTCGCGTCCTCCACGGCATCCTTTGCCTGCGCCAGTTGTCACCCCGACGGCCACACCGACCAACTTCTCTGGGTTCTCAAAACTCCCATCGTCAGCGGCGGCAACCAAATCCAGCCGCGCTCCACCATGCCCATTCGCGGCCTTCGCGACACCGCCCCATTCCACTGGGATGGCATTCCCGGCGATCCCTACGGCGGTAACAACAGCGCCAAAGTCCACGGTCACACCCCGCCGAATTCCGATTCCGGCAACCCGGAAAGCTCCGCCCGTCATCTCATCGATGGAAGCCTCGCCAGCACCATGCTCCTCGATGGTGACACCACGAAGAACGACGAAGGAAAAGTCGGGCTCCTTAGTAAAAAAGAACGTGATGATATGGCCCGCTTTCTCCTCAGTGTCCCCTATCCACCCTCTCAAAGACGCGCTTACGACAACGTCCTGTCAAAACGCGCTGAGGATGGCTTCGAGCTCTTCCACATCAAGGGGAACCACGAAGACAAACCGCAACCCAACGTCTGCGGCAACTGCCACCGCATGCCCTTTTTAGTCAGTACCAACACTCCGGGCTCCGGCATGGACGCGCCCACCTGGCGCGGTGCCTACGACCGCTTCCTTATCCTCCCACAAGGCCGACTCAATATTATCGACTTCGATTTCTACCGTCGCTTCGCGGAAAAAGGCATTCCCGAGAGAGACATGTGGCGTCTTTCCTGGCGGAGTAAACCCCGCTTCGATCCCGTCTGGGAAATGGTCCTCGAAGGCAGCACCGGATACTCCGGTTCCTTTGCCCGACAACTCACCCTCAATCATAATACCGTGGGCCAGGCCCTCACCTATGACCTCCTCCCGGCCCTAGAATCTTCCGCCAAGGAAGGAGCCGTAGTCCTTCAAGTGGACGCTCTCTTCTTAAAAGGAAAGAAACCCATCCCGCTCACTCTTCAATTCCAAAACGACCGCTACTTCCAAATCGATGGCGAGCGTCGCGGCTTCACCCGGGAGCAACTTCTCGACCTTGCCGAGAAAGGATCCTTCACCGGCACCTTCACCGCCCGCCACGGATCCCAGTCCGGCTTCACCTTCCATCAACCCGCACTCTGGACTCTCAGCGCACTGCACAAGCAAAGCGGCCGACAGCATTTCCCCATCTTGACTCAAGATCAAAAATCGATGTCTCTTAACGCCCGCCACGTGACCAAAGACGCCCTCGTCATCGTCAACGGCCGACGCGTTTCCGCCACCATCAAAAAGGAGGAAGCCGAATCCATTTCCATCAAACTCGATTCCCTCCCCCCCAAGGGCATCAACTTCCTCCAAGTCCAGAATGCCCGGGGTCTCTTCAGTAACGACTTCATTTTCCATGTTGCCGACAAAACCGGTGACACCGCCAAGTCTCTCCCGGAAGACCCCGATCAACTTCGAAACCGCCTGGAGCGAGTCATCGCAAGTGGGAGCCTTCTGGGAATTAGAAACCTTCTCAAATCCGGCGACATCATCAACCGCCGCCACAGCGAGAACGGCATGACACCTCTCAGCAGCGCGGCCTTCCATGGAAAGGTCAAGGTCAGCGCCCTTCTCCTCGAGCACAAAGCCGACCTCGAGAGGACCAATCGCGATGGCAACACCGCTCTCCACCTCGCCGCCTTCATGTGCCAGACCGAAATCATCCATCTTCTCCTAAAAAACGGAGCCTCCGTCACGACCCGCAATCACCGCCGCGAAGCACCCATCGATACCGTCGCCGGCGAATGGTCCGAGGGCCTTGGCGATTTCTATCAGGTCCTGATCAACTCCGCTGACCTCGATCTCGACCTCGCAACTGTTCAAAAGCAACGCCCACAAATCGCCAACATCCTCCGCAGGCATTCAAATTCGCTCAAAAAATGAGATCGCCGACACCCTGCAACTTAGTATAGGTGACATAAGGTTGGTCTTAGAAGAAATCACCAGTTTATCCGATGAACAAACAAGTCCTCTATCATTCCGCGTGGGCCATCGTCGCTGTCACTTCATTCGTCGTCGGCTCACAATTCTCCGCCGACAAAACCGATTCGACTGCCGGCTCTGAAGAATCAAAATCCGGAATCTCCATCCGCTCGGTCTCCAATGCCAACAATTCTGAATCAGAGGGAAATTCTTCCTCCGGTCGCAGGCGAACCGTGAGAACGCGCGGCGAATCGGATTCCGATGACGGCGGCCCTCTCTCCGAAGCCGATATCACAGAGTTGGGCAAAGAATTTAAAACCGCCAGAGGGCCCATCGCCCGACGCATCATCTTCGGTGAAATGCTCAAAGCCCTCACTCCCGAAAACGCCAAACAGATGCGGGAAAATATCGCCCACCTCCCACAGGACTCACCCGAGTTTCGCGAGTTTCACTATGCCTGGGGTTCTCTGGCCGGAAAAGTCGCCATCGACAACGGTGCCGAAACTCCCAAGCGAGACATGGCCGCCTCTCTCTCCGGATGGGCCGCTACAGACCCCGACGGCGCAATGGAATATTTCAGTTCACTTTCTGAAAATGCCAAAAACGGTGGCAACTACATGAAATGGGGAGCCGTTTTCGGACTCGCCGATGCCGATCCCCATCTTGCCTCGGACTTCGCCGTCGAGCGATTTTCGGGCGGCGACAAGGAGGCGGGTAAAATGATTCATATTGCTGCAAATGCCGTCCTTCGGTCCGGCGATCCTGAAGAGGCCGCGGCCTGGGCCCAAAACATCCCCGAAGGAACACTGCAGAACCAAGCCTACCAACGACTCGGAAGTGACTTTGCCAAAAAAGACCCTGCCGAGGCGGTTCAGTGGGCAAGTCAGCTCCCCGATGGCGACGGCAAAAATCACGCTATCCGCTCCAGCTTCCACACTTGGGCCGGACGTAGTCCCGAGCAAGCTGCCGAGGCCATCTCCAGCATCCCTGCCGACCAACGCGACTCTGCCCGCTACGGCTATGCCACCCGCGTCGTCCATGACAACCCGGCAATGGGGGTAGAATGGGCTGCCGCCATCAGCGACCCCAAGGATCGCAATAATGCCCTCGTTGACACCGGCCGAGTCTACATGAGGAAAGATCGCGAAGAAGCGACCCAATGGCTCCAAAACAGCGGTCTCTCTGCCGAAGACCAGGCCCGCATCATTGGGAAGAAGAGAGAGGACCAATAACATCTTCACAAAGGAGAGTGATTCTCTGAGCCTCCCGCCGGAGAACTTCAACCCACCATGATTCGCCCCGGTGCTGACATAGACATTTCCGGCACCGTCTACCAGAGCACCACCATGGGTCGGCCAGCCGAATGGGCTTCCCCTCACTCAACCCTTTCCTTTTCTCCGATTTCCCCTTATCCCCCCCCGCGCGGGGAGGCAAAATCATCCTTCACTCCTCACTTTTCACCATTCACAATTTTCCCGTGTCCATCGAACTCACCCGTAATTTCTCCATCATCGCCCATATCGATCATGGCAAAACGACCCTGTCCGATCGACTCATGGAGCATACCCAGACCATCACCCAACGGGAGTCCCAGGCCCAACACCTCGACTCCATGGACCTCGAGCGGGAAAAAGGGATCACCATCAAATCCCACCCCGTCACCCTCTCTTTCAAATCCAAGGACGGCCAGACGTATAAGCTCAACCTTCTCGACACCCCCGGCCACGTTGACTTCTCCTACGAAGTCTCCCGCTCCCTCGCCGCTTGCGAAGGCGCCATCCTCATCATCGATGCCGCCCAGGGCGTGGAAGCCCAGACCATGGCCAACGTCAACCTCGCCATGGAACAAGACCTCGCCATCGTCCCCGTTCTCAACAAAATCGACCTCCCCGCCGCCGATATCCCCCGCTGCCGCCAGCAGCTCGAGGACATCCTCGCCATCCCCGGCGATCACGCTATCCCCGCCTCCGCCAAACAAGGGGTCGGTATCGAGGACATCCTTGAAGCCGTCGTCGAACTTGTCCCTCCGCCGGTCGAAAATCCCGACGGCCTCCTTCGCGCCTCCGTTTTCGATTCTCTCTATGATCAATTCCGCGGCGTCGTCTCCTACGTTCGTCTCGTCTCTGGCGAGGTCAAGAAAGGCGATAAGATCAAGCTCTTCCACACTCCCACCAACTACGAGATCAAGGAGACCGGCGTCTTCACTCCCAAGATGACCAAAACTAACGGGCTCAAAACCGGAGACGTAGGCTACATCATTGCAAACATGAAGTCCTCCGCCGAAGTCAAAATCGGCGATACCATCACTCACAAGGACAAACCCTGCCCCCAGCCTCTTCCTGGCTTCAAGGAAATCCGCCCCATGGTTTTCTCGGGGATCTACCCCATCGACACCTCCGACTATGAGGCTCTTAAGGTCGCCATGGGCAAGCTCCAGATCAACGACGCCGCCTTTACCTTCCAAACTGAATCATCGACCGCACTCGGCTTTGGGTTCCGCTGTGGCTTCCTTGGCCTTCTCCACATGGAGATCATTCAGGAGCGCCTCCGCCGGGAGTTCGATATGGACGTCATCTCGACTTATCCCTCCGTGATCTACGAGGTCACTAAAACCAACGGCGAAGAACTCATCATCGACAACCCGTCCTACCTCCCCGAAGCCCAAATTATCGAAGAAATCAAAGAACCCATCGTGCGCATCTTTATCATGGTTCCCGGCGACTACATCGGCGACGTCATGAAGCTCATTATGGAAAAGCGCGGCGATCTTGAAAACACCGAGACCATCGACGAATTCCGCGTCATGCTCACCGCGACCGTTCCCCTCGCCGATATCCTCGTCGACTTCAACGACCGCCTCAAATCCATGACCAAAGGCTACGGGTCCATGGACTACGAACACGCCGGCTACCGCGCCGCCAACATGGTCAAAATGGACATGCTCATCGCCGGCGACCCTGTCGAAGCCTTCTCCACCATCGTCCACCGCGACAAAGCCGTCGGCCGAGGTCGCGAACTTGCCGCCAAGCTTAAGGAAGTCATTCCCACCCAGATGTTTGTCGTCGCCATTCAGGCCGCGATTGGAGGAAACATAATCGCAAGGGAGACCATCTCCGCGATGCGTAAAAACGTCACCGCCAAATGCTACGGCGGCGACATCTCCCGAAAGCGCAAGCTCCTCGAGAAACAGAAAAAAGGGAAAGCCAAGATGAAAGCCTTCGGCAAAGTCAACATCCCCCAGGACGCCTTCATCAAGGTTCTGAAGTCAGGGGACTGACAAGCTCTTCACAATCCAAGCTCCTTCCGGTTCGCTTCGGTCGCTTTCAACTCAGCCATCACCTCACCTTTCCAGGCCTTCAAGCCCAACTGCAATCGCTGCATTACTTCCGGTTTTTTCCCCGCGAGATTTTTCGACTCACCGGGATCGGCGATAATATCAAAAAGCTGCGGCGTCTTCTTTCCCTCGATCAACTTGTAGCGATGCTCCATCCACGCAGCTTCCTTGCCGTCCTTATTAAGAAACCCCAGAGGTTTCTTTCGCTCCGTTTTCTTGCCAGTCACAAAGGGCAAGAGACTGACTCCGTCATATGTCCGCCCAGCAGGCAAATCCACGTCAAGCGTATCAAGAATAGTCGGGAAATAATCCGAGGTAAAACAGGGAGCTTCCACGGTCTTTGGCTCTTTGATCTTCTCCGGCCAGACCATCAAGCCAGGCACCCGGATCCCGCCTTCGTTGATCGACAATTTATAACCTTTCAAATCCTTGGCCGTCCCCACGTGTCTGGGAGATCCCTGTCTGGCCGGCCCGTTATCGGAACAAAACCACAGCATCGTGTTGTCTGCCGCTCCCATTGATTCCAGCTCAGCACGCAGACGGCCAATTTGTTCATCCATTGCCGTGAGACAAGCGTAGTAATGCTGCTCGTGCTCCGTCCGGTCCGAATACATCTCACGATACTTTGGCCCGCCCACCACCGGAGAATGCGGCGTGTGAAACCAGATCACAGCGAAGAAGGGCCTCTCCTCCCTCACCGCATTTCGAATGAAGGGCAAAGCCCGATCCATGATGACACGGGAATCATCACCCTTCGTATTCTCCGTCACCTTCTGCCCCGACCCGCAAAAATAATCATTCCCGTATGGCTTCCCGCTCGGCGGCAAACCTCCTTTCTTGATCGGACCCGGATCGATCAATGGATCCCAAGTCGGCACTTTGGACTCAGTCACAAAACTGACATCCACATCGCGCTCCCATGGCGGACAGTAGTATCGCGCCGGAGACTTGGCAAAAGTGCCCCAGCGCTTTTGATCGCCAGGCTCTTTGGACAAGGTTCCCAAATGCCACTTCCCAAAATGCCCTGTGGTATAGCCCTGTTTTTTCAAAACCGAAGTAATCGGAACCTCGCTCGGCTCCAGCATCCCCTTCATCGCAAACGTAATCCCATAGCGATAAGGATTTCGGCCCGTGTAGCAGCTTCCGCGAGTGGGTGAACACATCGCCGCACCGGCATAAAACCGCGTGAAGGTCACTCCCTCTGCATGCATCCGGTCAAGATGCGGAGTCTTCAAATGTGGATGCCCGTTGTAGCCGACATCACCCCAACCCTGGTCATCGGTCATGCATAGAATAATATTCGGGCGGTCCGCGCCATGAGTGGCTTGCGTAAAAATCGCCACTGCAATCACTGATAGTATTTTAACAGGAAATCTCATCGCTGAAGGAGAAGTCTATTTCTTTTTCTTGTTCCGGGAATGCGGAGCCTGCAGTCGATCCTTGTCGATCAACTCTCGATCATAAATCTCGCCAGGCCGGATTGGTTCGTGAGCCGCTTTGGCAAATCCAACAAGCTTCTTGAGAACCTCCGGGTGTTCCTTCGCAAGGTTCTCCTTCTCCTCTACTTCTCTCGAAAGGTCATAGAGCTGCCAGTCTCCTCTTTTCCCTTTGTAGGCTTTCCAGTTTTTCATCCTTACTGCGGTCTGGCCCACATACTCCCAATAGAGGTATTCATGATTCTTCTGTCCCGGCTCACCCATGAGAGTCGACATTAGTGACAAGCCATCGGTCTTTGGACAAGTTGCTCCGCCCAGCTCCGCGAGAGTTGGCATGATGTCAGGGAAGTAGCACAGGTGATCCGTCTCCACGGCTTCTTTAATCATCCCCGGCCAGCGGACCAAAAAAGGCACTTTCAAGCCACCTTCATAGAGCGATCCCTTACCCGCCTTAAAACGCTCACCGGTTTCCGGATTGAGATTCGGCCCGAAGAAACCATGCGGACGACCTTTCGTCGAAAAGTAAGCCTGCCCCCCATTGTCGCCACACAGAAAAAAGATCGTCTCCTGATCCAAATTCATCTCCTTCAGGGTCGCGATGATTTCCCCAATCTGCCGATCAATCATGTGCATGAATGCGGCATAGACCTTAGCGTCATTTTTTGTTCTCTGACCTGCGTTCCAGGGCTTGTCTTTGAACAACCTCCAGGACGGGTCATCTTGATCAATTCCCCACAATCCATGAGGCGGCGTCCATGGCAGATAGCAGAAAAAAGGCTTCTCTTTATTCTTCCGAATGAACTTCATCGACTCTATGAAAATCTCATCCTGGGCATGTGTTTTCCCTTCGTAAAAACTCGTTCCCTCGTTTCCCTCCAGAGGCACTTCCTTGCTATTTCGAATAAGGTATTTTGGATAAAAAGTATGCGCATGCACCTGGTCGTAATATCCAAAGAACTCGTCAAAGCCGTGCTTCTCCGGCACACCCGAGGTCCCACGCCCGCCGATTCCCCACTTTCCAAATCCTCCCGTGGCATACCCTTCTTTCTTCAACATGCTCGCCAGCGTTTGCTCGTCCTTGCGAATCGGCGCGAATCCATTGTTAGATCTCATCGAGGTATGGCCGGAGTGCAAGCCCGTCAGCAACACGCACCTCGTTGGACCACACACCGGAGCCCCCGCATAAGCATTGGTGAACCTCATGCCATCCTTCGCAAACTGATCAATATTGGGGGTGATCAAATCCTTACTCCCCATATGGCCCGATTCAAAATATCCCCACTCATCGAGCATGAGATAAATAATATTGGGTTTCTTCTCCTTCGCCGAGGCACTGGAAACCAATGCTAGTGCCAATACCACGGCCAACACTGTGCGCTGCATGCAAACTTCTACGCAAAGACTCCCCCAATCTCACTCAAAAAGAATTTCTCCGAGAATTACTCACCAAAACGTAAAAAGAACGCAATCTCACATGGAGGACATCAGGCAGAATCTTGGCTTTGGAAAACGCAACTCTCCCACACCCAACATGGAAAACCCAAAATCCTTGGCCCCTAATCGATCTTCGGCGGTAATGTTGGAGGCCTTTCCGGCCCAGGCTTCGTCGGTGCCGGCGGAGGCTCTTTTTCTCTCCTGATTTCCACATCATCGATGCGGATGTAATAGGCGCCCATTCCCTTTACTTCCCAACCCGCCGAGACCCGGGCCTTATCGGTCACCCGCCGCGCTTGCAGGTAAGTATTGAAGGAATTGGGATGCACGTGAAACATCAGCACCGATCTAATATTGCTGGAGAGCTTATAAACGATCTTCGCAAAGTTGCTGTCTTTCTTTTTTAGTTCTTCGAGAGAGGTTCCGCCTTCCTTAAGGTCAGGCGACACCACGAGTTGCATTCTTGTCGAGACCGGATTAGCCACCAGTTTGACTTTCTGGTTTCGTGAGTTTTTAAAATCGAATTTTTCGTAGTGTTTGAGAATCGGACCTGAACGATAAATATAGCGATCTGCACCCTGTCGCTTTATTCGTTCATTCGGAAAGTTTCGTTTCTCCTGCCTGAACTCATCCTCAAACATTTTCAGCGGCGTAAAAGGGTCTATGAAATGCACCCGCTCATTGATGACCAGAGCGTGGTATATCTCCGCACTCTTCGGCACCGGACGACTCGCTGGAATCCCCACAACTGTCGGATCAACTTTCAGCACCGGAGTCTTATCCAAGAGCGCCTCAAGGCGTGCAATTTCATCTTGGATTCCCTTGGTCTTCTTCGCTTCATCATCCCGCTCTTTCCGTGACTTTTTCTCCAGCTTCTTCAGCTGTTCCAAATCTGCCAACAGCTCCTCATTGGTCTTAACGTTCTTCTCAAGCAAGGCCAACTGCCGTTTCTCGGCCTCCACATCCTCCGGCTTTGGGGGCTCTTTCGTGAGCATCGTCTCCAGGATAATTTTATCCGATTCCAGTTCCTTGGCCTTCTCTTCCGATGCCGCCACCTCCTCTTCAGTCGCCGGCAGAAGGCCTTCCAAAAACTGCACCACCTTCTGGCTTACATCAGCTTGCACAAGAAGGAGCACGAGAATGAGCACCGCCACCACATTGGTAAGCGCGTCCATGAGGGAGTCGAGATTAACTCCCTCGTCTGAACTGGATTTGCGTCTTCTTCCCATCGCTCCTAGCGCTTGAATAATGAAAGATCGATCTTCCCGTCATTGGGAATTGGAAGCTTTCCGGTTGAAAGTTTATATTTTAATTCCGCTGTCGCGGCGGCCCAGCGAAAGGCTTCGTTTCCTGATTTGCGAATCAGAAACAAGACCATGGAATCCTCGGTCTTCTTCACACGGTCCAAATACTTGGCATATACTCCACTCGTTTTGATGGCCGCCGTGGAGAGCTTCTTTTCGCCATCTTCCGCGTCACGTAAAACGATCCCGGTCGAGTTGCACTCTACGAAGAATAAATTTCGCGCGCCGCCTTGCCCCACTCCGCGAGGTTGCACCACCACCGACTCCTTCGGCTTGGGCGTTTCCTTGCGCTTCTTCAATTCAGCCTGCAGTTCTTCCAGGCGTTTCGCCAGCGGAGGCCGTTCTTTTTTCAAGGCCTTCACCTCTTTTTTCATATTTTCCACCTGCTTCTGCAACTGGGCGTCGGTCAACTTGGGATCCTTTGCTTTCTCGAGTTCCTTCAACTTCATCGTCAGGGCAATCCTGGCTTCCTTGATTTTCGCCATCGCGGACACCGTCGATTTATCCTGCTTCAACTTCTCATCCAACTCGGCGATTTTCTTTTCCAATTCTTTCGCCTGAATCTGCAAATCCCGGTTCTTGGTTGCCCGGGCCATTTCCTCTTCGGTTCGACCGTTCTTCTCCATTTGTTGAACCTGCATCATCACACTAATCATGAGCGTCAGAATTCCGATGAGGCATGCCAGGATGCTCATGAAGGGGAACAGGGAAACTCCCTGCGATGAATCTTTCGCTCGCCGCGCCACGCTTCTTATGATTTGGAAAAGAAGCCGCGCTTCTTCTTGGCTTCGTTCGGAATTTTCTTCTCACCCAGATCCTTCAGCGCCCGGTTTATCGACTCGACCCCATGCGCAATATTTTGGAAGGTCAACTCCAGTTGCGAATGCGACTTGATGAAGATGTCACTACTGGATTTCGACATTCTGGATACCGCATCCGTAAACGAGTCCTCGACAACCTTCTTGTGGTCATCCAGGCGATCCTGCATCAACTCGCCCACATAAGTCATCTGGCGAGTCGATTCATTCAGGTTCACCAGAAATGTTTCATGCGCCCGGGCCAAGGATGTTACTAACTGAGGAATGCTATCTGCCTGCTGAATTAACTCGTCCCCAACCAAAGTCCGGCTGTCGTTGAGCTTCGGCAGGAGTTCTTCGACACAAAAAGCATCGATCATAGTGAGCGTTTCATCTTCCTTCTTCTGCACTGCAGCCAGAGGGAAGCTCATCAAGATGCTCAGAACCAAGCCCAGCAAAGTCGTATCAAAGGCGGTGCCCAGCCCGCTGGTCAAACTGTTAATCGAGGACTTCAAGGATTCGGGGTCGGCATTGTCACCCATGGCCAGCGATCCCACCGCCACCGACAGACCAATCACCGTTCCGATGAATCCCAAAATTGGAATGGCCCAAAGAAAGACTCTTACCAAAGAATAAGACCCGGCCGATCGATTAGCGTCGATATCCGACTGTGTATTTAAATAGGCTCCCACCTCTCCGTTGTTCGTCCGGGATTCAAAGAGCTCCAGGGCCTTGCGAATCCGATTCACAATAAGACTGTCTCTCAAGGTCAGCGGCACTCGGTAAATATTATCGATAAACTCCCCGACATTCCCCGCATGGATTTCTTTCCCCAAATGCTCCGGGAAGAGATTCAGCAAAACAGCCTGGGACTGCGACTGGTTTTTCTTCCACTTCATCACCAAAATCACAATCCCCCAGCAAAAGAGAAAGGTCTCCGTCCAGTTCACCCAACCTCGATCCAGGAATAACTCACCCAAGCGCGTTGACTTGAAGGGAAACATCATGAAGAGAAACAAGATCGAGATCCCCGCTCCGATGAGCAGGCTCTTCCCAAAGCTCACATTAGCGTGATCACCTTCTTCCCACCCTGTGCGCTCGGGATTCTTCGACGCGCCCGCCCCGGATGATGCGACTTCATTAGGCACCGCAAAGCGGCTTTGACAAGCGGGGCACTGCACCTGCTGACCGAGGTGCTCCTCGGATACACTCAGTGCAGTCGAACATTTGGGACAAGATATTTGCATGGGGTTGAAAATTGAATCGGCCCAACTTTCTATCGACAGATCCAAGACTTGCCAACAGAGATTCTCCAAATCGTGTCTCACGAGAAGTTCTGTCTTAAGTTCCAGTTTGTCTACAAAACACAATTTCGGTATCCTGCCACCAGATGGAAGTAGTAAGAAACTCTCTCAAACGCTCAATCCTGAGAGTGATCATTTCTGGTGTTCTCTCCACCGCCCCAAGCCCGGCACAAACCGTCGCGAGGCAGTGGAACGAAGAAAATCTTGCCGCAATTCGAATTGACTTCCCCGCCCCCACTGTCCATGCGCGAAATCTCTTCCACCTCTCGGTTGCCATGTGGGATGCCTGGGCCGCCTACGATCCGGCCATGATTGGCTATCTTCACAACGAAAACGCCACCATTCCAGTTAGCCACACTTTGGGTCAGGCCCGTGATGAAGCCATCAGCTTCGCCGCCTTTCGATTGCTCAAACAGCGCTACGCCTTTTCGATCAACTCGGCCACCACACTGGCCGCTCTCGACGACCGCATGACCGCTTTGGGATACAATATCGCAAATACCTCCACCGTCGGGGGCACTCCTGGTGCCGTCGGAAACCGTATCGCGGCCTCGATCATCAACCACGGAACGTCCGACGGCGCCAACGAAAGCGCCGATCCCGGCTACACCGACATCACCGGTTATGCGGCGATAAACGACCCGCTCGTTCTGGAGACCAACAACACCATCGCTGGCTTCCCCTTGGGATGGGTCGACCTCAATCGTTGGCAGCCTCTGGCCTTCAGCCGCGCGGAAACTCAAAACGGCTTTGAGGCCAGAAGCGTCCAAGCTTTCGTCAGCCCGCATTGGGGAAGCGTGAAGGGATTTGGACTCTTCACCGCCGACCTGAATTCAAACTCCCTTTATTTTGATCCCGGCGCCCCCCCTTATCTCGGTGGAACGGGTGACCTTAACTACAAAAACAACGCCGTCGAAGTCCTGGAATACTCGGCCCTACTGGATCCCGCTGACACCACGACCATCAACCTCTCACCTTCAGCCCGCGGCAACAACACGCTCGGACAAAATGACGGCACCGGCCATCCGGCCAACCCGACAACGGGAATACCCTACCCTGACAATATCGTTCTCCACGCTGACTACGGACGCTGCGTCGCCGAGTTTTGGGCAGATGGCCCGGACTCGGAAACCCCTCCCGGGCACTGGAATATCCTCGCCAACGAAATTACCGACGACATCATCGCCGATCCATCTCTGGACCTGAAAATTGCCAATACCGGCCCCGTTTTGGACACTCTGGAATGGGAGATAAAACTCTACTTTGTTCTCAACGCCGCCCTCCACAACACCGCCGTCGCAGTCTGGGGCGTCAAAAAGCACTACGACTACGTTCGCCCTATCTCAGCCATTCGCTATCTTGGCCGCACTGGAGATCTGCCATTGACTCCAGGTTTGGTGGAAGAGATTACGCCGGCAACCATCACGAGCTACCACAGCCATCTCTCAGACCACTCCGGAAAAATCGCTGTGAACACCTGGCCCGGTGAACCAGCCGACCCCATGACTCAATCTGGAGGACGTGCCTGGATTCTCGCTGAAGAATGGCTTCCCTATCAACGCGATACCTTTATCACCCCCGCCTTCGCCGGATACGTCTCCGGGCACTCCGGATTTAGCCGGGCCGCCGCCGAGGTGATGACTTTGATGACCGGCTCTCCCTATTTTCCAGGCGGCCTTTCCTCCCACACCATACTTGCAGGCGAACTCCTTTTCGAAAACGGGCCTACGGTCGATCTCACCTTGCAATGGGCCACCTATTATGACGCCGCAGATGAAGCCGGAGAATCCCGCCTCTATGGTGGCATTCACGTTTCTCCCGACGATGGCCCCGGCCGCATCATGGGGTCGCTGATTGGCCAATCCGCCTTCACCTACGCGCAAAAATTCTGGGACGGCTCTGTTCTTCAACTGTCAACCGTTGACCTCGGCGAAACCGGAGAACTCACCTACCACACCATCCCGGGATACCACTACACTCTCGAAAGCGGCGCCCACCCGAATTCCTTTCCTACCATTGAGGCCACTCCAGGAATCGCCACCGGACACGAAAACACCATCACCGTCCCCACTAACGATCCCGCCCGCTTCTTTCGCTTCAAAATCACCGGGCCTTAAATCAATAACTTGATGAAACTCCTCCTAGCCCTCCTCACCCTGCTTGGCGTTTCCCTTTTCTTCGCCCAAAATCCTCCCGAGAAAAATCCCGGTCTCACCCTCCGGCGCGATGGCCATTGGCTCGTCATCGAGGGCAAACATCTCCCCGACGGCGAGCTCCGCATCAACTACCTCGAGGCCTACTGCCGCGCCAACTCCACCGATGCCGATTGGGTCAAACACACTGTGATCAATCACAAATGCAGGCCCATCTCCCTGAGCGACGACGGCAAAACGATGAAGCTCCGTGACACCCTCATCGACGGCGTCATTGTCGATCACACCATCACTGCCGGAACCGACGAAGTGACCTTTGAGCTCACCGCGCACAATCCTACCTCGAAACGCTCCGAAGCCCACTGGGCACAACCGTGCGTGCGACTTGGCGAGTTCACCGGCTCCGAACACGGCACCGATCTCAGCAAAGGCGACATCGAAGACTACGTCCCCAAGTGCTTCATCTTCGTTGACGACAAACTCACCCGCATGCCTACTCCGCAATGGGCAACCGAAGCCCGCTACATTCCCGGTCAGGTTTGGTGTCCCAAAGACGTTCCCCGCACTGACGTCAATCCCCGCCCGCTCAGCGAACTGGTCCCCAGCAACGGGCTCATCGGCTGCGTCAGCGGTGACAAAAAACTTCTCTTCGCCACCGCGTGGGAACCCTACCAAGAACTCTTTCAGGGCGTCGCTCGCTGCCTCCACTCCGATTTCCGCCTCGGCGGCCTCAAGCCTAACGAGACCAAAAAGATCAGGGGAAAAATCTACCTCATGGAAAACGATACTGCCGCCCTCCAAAAACGATACTCCCAAGATTTCCCCGAGCACTGAACCTCCCCGGCCTCAACCGAGAGAGTTCTCAGCTCACCAGCACAGAGCCATCGTCGAATTCCCCTTGCACCTTTCCCTCCCGTTCTCCATAGCGTATCCATGAATTTCACCAACGTCACCGCCGAGGCTATAGCCAATATCTATTTCGATGGAAAAGTCATCTCCCATTCAATTATCATGCCCGATGGCAGCAAGAAAACACTCGGTGTAATCCTCCCGGGCTCCTACCACTTCGGCACCGAGGCCGCCGAACGCATGGATATTGTCGCTGGCTCCTGCGAAGTCGTCCTCGATGGCTCG
>Ga0160423_10001534_pt1 | contig 19341 bp, 17 predicted proteins | sample CRUFie14St8metaG_FD_108191 | JGI IMG/M metagenome (GOLD analysis project Ga0160423, IMG submission 108191) | Marine microbial communities from the Costa Rica Dome - CRUD Field 142mm St8 metaG | ecosystem: Environmental > Aquatic > Marine > Oceanic > Photic zone | place: Costa Rica: the Eastern... | reverse complement strand
GATAGATGGTGCGTAAATTGTTATTCCTGCTGCGAGTCCTCTTGATATCAAAAAAAGAAATGAAGTAAAGGAGCGTACCCGAATATCAAAGCGTTCTTCTAGATATTGATATGCTGTGACTACATTTAGTTTATAGTAAATGGGAGGAAGAAGACAGAAATGAGAATCATGGCAATCGGCAATCCAAAATAGAATTGAATAAAGCCCATTCCGCTTTCGTAAGCTTGCCCAGGGGTAGATAAGAAAGTTATCGCACTAGCTTGAGTGGCCATTATGGAAAGCCCTATAGTGGCCCAATTCTCTGAGTTTCCTTTGAGATATACGTCTATACCTATTTGCTTTCGTGTTTTCCAACTTCCGCATCCTGCAATGATCAGCAGAGTAGACATTAAAACTACCCAATCGATCACACTCATAACTTATATGTATTTGTAATCCATAGGTAAATAGCAATCTGAAAGAACAGAAATATAAGAAGTCCCCAATACCATACTTTCCAATTTACATTGCTCTTTTTCTTTTTTTCTCTCATGGCTTATAACTCAATAAATTCGCAAATAATCGATAAGCGCCAACAACTCCTTTTGGTAGTTCTCGAAAAAAGGAAATACCTGTATAAACAAATTGACCTTTCCCATATTGGGCTACTATTAACCCTCCCAAAACAGGATCTTCACCTTTATCCGACCATGAAAATAAAGGAGTGTAATTTTCATCCCATTCACCTGCAAAATATAAACCACGTTCTTGGACCCAACCTTCAAAATCATCTTTTGTAATCTTGTTTGGTAGATTCAATATTGGATGATCTGGACATAGAAAAGTTACCGTTGCATCTTCCTCAGTTACTCGTTTTCTTGATAATTTGAATGGGTAGGGACCGAATTCATTGTCTCTGATAGATCTTGACGCTGTGTTGTATTGCATAATTAAGTTGCCACCTTCGTGAACATAATTAAACAACTTTTCATGAAAGTTGTTTAATTGTGGATTTACGTTGTATATTCTGATACCTAGAACAACAGAATTATATTTGGATAATTCTATATCAGAGAGGTCATCCACTTCAAATATTTCTGTCTTAAACCCGAGTTGTGCTATGGCTTCTGGAACAACATCATCTACACCTTTTATATAGGCCACTTTCCCTTGCTTGATTTTCGCGTCTAACGAAATACATTTTAACACAGAAGGACTGAATACAATTTGTGTAGGGATGTGATCATAGCTAATTTCTTTTTGAGACGATAAGACTTCGCCATTGGCTAGCAGCTTTAATGATCCAGATTTGGCTCCTTTGTTGGAATTCAATTCCAATTCTATCCATTTTTCACTTTGTTTCTTTTCGATATAAATATTAAAGATTGAAGGTTTGACAATCCATCCTTGAGGAGCCTGTACTTGAACTTTTGTTGTCAAACTATCATCAAATGCGTGAACTTTTACTCTGATTTTTTTCAATTTTCCAGGTTTTGATATCAGGAGTTTTTCTTCGAAACTGCAAGTGAATTGAGGCGTGATAATTACAGGTCTTTGTCTTTCTCCATAGGCAGGGTCTCTCCATTTATAAATTGCTGGAACTTTGTAGCTAAATTTGTGCTTCCCAATTTGTAGATTAAATGTTGCTTCGAAAGAAGGTTTGCCTTCCGCTAAACAATAATTTGCAGAATCTTGGATATCAAATAAGTTTGAAAAGGGCCTTTCCAACCAATATGGATTATATACACCAATCTTACCAGAAGATTGCACTTCCTTTTCCAATGGTATGTTAGTAATTACTGCCTCATCATAAGTATAAGTTTCACCTGTGCTAAGTTGAATTGAATTCAATATGATTTCCTTGTTAGATCGATTCAATAGCCGAGTATTAACATTAAACATCTCATTCGTTATAAAGGCAAAATCTTTCCCTAGTAGTTCTACTCTTAGCCCAAGGCAATCAACAATAATTTGCTTACAACGCTCAATTTTCTCATATTTCATGAAAGAATTATGCATTAATTGTAACCCCTTCAAAATATCAAGTAGAGCAGGGACATTTTTCTCAGTTTCCTTAAAGTCGAAGTTCTCTATTAAGGCATCGAATTGATCTTCAAATTTTTCATTAATCAACGAAGTCCATGTTTGCTCTTTTTTTTCAAAGAATGACCTTTTGACTTTCTCTCCAGCCAAGTGTTTGAAGTACTCTGTTCTGGTTCCTCTTTCTGTTTTGGCGCCAAAACCTTGGCATTTATGCTGGCTTCTAGCAATTGTTCCTATTTCGTTGTAAGACTTGCCAAGTATTTCATTGTAACCGCCAATTTCCATGGCGATATAATTTGGATCGTCTTCTGAAATATCTTTTATGTTCTCGTCCCACCAGTAAGAAGTGTTCCAATAAATAGAGGTTGTTTGCCACGTCCCAAATTTGGAAACTTGATGAGGTAAAAATTGAGGATCAGAAGCCTTAGTGAATGCTTCAATCGCTAATAGAGCAGAAGCAGTATGGTGTCCATGTCCTGCACGCTCATCAGGTGGAAACCTTGTGATAATTACGTCTGGCTGAAATTGACGAATAAATAGAACTAGGTCGTGCATTAATTCGTCTTTACCCCACAATTCGAAGGATTCTTCTGCAGATTTAGAGTAACCAAAATCTAAAGCTCTTGAGAAGTATTGTTTTCCTCTATCATAAGACCTTGCCTTTAAAAGTTCCTGCGTTCTTAGCACACCTAAGTTTTCACTTAATTCATCTCCAATCAAATTTTGACCACCATCACCGCGGGTTAAACTAAAATATGCTGTTTCTGCCTTTTCTCCAAGGGAGAAGTATGCAATTGCTCTTGTGTTTTCATCGTCAGGATGTGCTGCAACATAGAGGACTTTTTTTAGCGAATGAAGTTTCTGTAAGTTCACATAAATAGATGAGCTACTATCATTTGAAAATAAATTAGAGTGAAAGAACACTGATAAAATTAAAATACTTATAAATCGCATACCGCTTTTTTGAATACAAATAAAATTATAAATATTGATACATAAAGACCAATTAGCTACTTAAAATAATTTTATTTGTTTTTTAATTCTCTGTTTTAATTGAATTCGTAATTTTATCGAAATAAATCATACTAAGATGAAAACTATACTTACAACCTTTAGCTGCCTTACATTAATTGCTGTTACAGCACAAATTGAAATACCACAACCAAGTCCTTATGCAAAATTGACGCAATCAGTTGGTTTGAATAGAATTGAAATTGAATACTCAAGGCCATTGAAGAGAGATAGAGTCATTTTTGGTGATCTTGTTCCTTATGATAAATTGTGGAGAACAGGCGCAAATAAAAACACAGTGCTTACCACGAATGATTTGATGATTTTTGGCAAAGATACTTTACTAGCTGGAGATTATGCAATTTATACTAAACCAATGAAAGATGCTAATTGGGAAGTGTACTTTTATTCTGACACGGAAAACTGGGGTACTCCAAAAAGTTGGGATGATTCTAAAATAGGCTTAAAAACAATAGCTGCTTCTCAAGAAACTCAGAATGTTGTAGAATCATTTACAATAAGTATAGACAACGTAGATTCAGATGGAGCTGATTTAGTTCTCACTTGGGATAAATTAAAAGCAACTATTTCATTCAAAGTACCAACAAATGAAAGAGTTTCCGCTAATATTAAATCCATTATGTCAGGACCTTCTGCAGGGGATTATTATAAGGCAGCTGACTACTACCTTTCTCAAAAGATTGAACTTACAACAGCGTTAGAATATATAAACAAAGCATTGGAGAAGAAAGATGACCAACCTTTTTGGTATCTGAGAAAAAAAGCTCTGATCGAAGCGGAAATGGGTGATTACAAGAACGCTATTAAAACTGCAAAATTGTCTCTTGCTGCAGCAAAAAAAGCTAATTATAATTCTTATGTTATATCTAATGAAAAGTCGATTGAAGAGTGGAACAAGAAAAAGTAAAATCTCATTACAAGTGGTTTGAAAATTTTATTTTTAACTAATAATCTCTTTTTAATTCATTAATTAGCTTTTCTTTATTAAATGAGTTTTCACCTTCTCACTCTAAAAATAGTTTCTGCTCTCCATTAACTAAGAATTTAAGCCCTGGTGTTCTGTAATCATTAAAAAAATGATACTTCTAACAATGAAACCAGTTGTTGTAATAATTTGAATTATATTTAGCTAGAATTAAAAGGAAATGCCAAAAGTTTGTTCAATTAACATCAATGAGAAAGGTGGTGTGCCAAAGTATTCTGTAAATCAAACCTATATTGGGAAGTTAAGGGTTAAAGGTGATAAGCAAAATGACCTGAAACATCATGGAGGAGAAAATAGAGCGGTTTGCTTATATTCTATAGATCTTATCACTGAATTAAAAAAAGAAGGACATCCTATATTCGCAGGATCTACTGGTGAAAATATTACCATTAAAGGACAGGATTGGAATAAATTAAAACCGGGAGTTATACTGGAGATTGGACAAGCAAAAATAGAGCTTACACATCCTGCACCTCCATGTAAAACAATTGCTAGATCATTTAAAGAAGGGAACTTTGTCCGAATATCTGAAAAAAAGCACCCAGGATGGGCCAGGTGGTATGCTAAAGTAATAAAAGAAGGGGTAGTCAGCTTAAATGATATGGTATACCTTAAATAAATCTATACCCATTTAAAGTTGCAACATATAAACATTCCTAATTGCTGAAGAAAGAAAGTTTTCAGGTTGAAAAACAGTATTTCAATTAGGTTTAGTCCTTTTTTATTAAATGTTTCTGCCATAATTAGCTTTAATCGATTTTTGAAATTGTCATTTTATGGGATAATTTGTTTTAAGCAATGTGCTAATTCTTTAAACTTATCAAGTTAACAAATTTTTAGTAAAATAAAATTTGACTCTTCAACGTCTAAAATCTTCAGATTAAAGATAGTGTTTTGTAACGTTACGTCATAAAAATTATTACCTATAAATAATGGCAGATTTTTAATCCTTAATTAATCTAAATAATTAAAAAACTCTTTTTTAAAATTTATGAGGTATAGCTTTTTACTTGCTCTTGTAGTGGCAGTATATAACCACCTTAAATAACTTTTATTGAGCATTTCTTCTTTAAAATAACCCAAATCAACAAAAACCTCATCCCATTGCCCTCCCTGAGATTTATGGCAAGTAATGGCGTAAGAGAACTTTATTTGCAAAGCATTAAAGAAAGGGTTTTTCTTTATCTTTTTATTCATTTCTTTATCTCCATTGTAATCTAAAGAAACTTCATTGTAAAGTTTTTTATATTCGTTATAAGTTAGAGATGGAGCTTCACTTGAAAGAGTATCTAACATTACTATTACATCCAACTCTTTTTCATCCAGGTAGTCAACTAGTTGAATGGTTAGGTTAGCAAATCTAAATCCATAACGCTCAATAGTCTCTTTAAAACGAACCACCTCGACGATATCTCCATTAGCAATAAACCCTGCTTTACTATCGTCACCTAACCAAAAATAATTATTACGAACTACCATAAGCATATCACCGACCGAAATTTCATTTTCTTGAAATCTAATTCGTGATCTAATTTCTTGATTATAGATATTAGCTCTCTTGTTTGATCGACACAAAACAATAGTATTTGAAACACCATTTGCTCTATATGATGTTTCCAAATGATCTTGCAATTCTTCACCAGAATCAAGACGAATAACATCATTACTTAAATTAAACTTAGGATAACTGAAGTCCTCATCACATATTCTATTTCTTAAATCAGTAGCATTTAAAAGGACAGTAGATTTTTTTGATTGCCGAACCACATCTTTCATGGTTACAGAAATTACATTTTTAAGGTAAGTAGTTTCTAAAAACTCTTTATCTAAAGCTGGACTTATGTCCAAATGGACTGGTGGCAATTGAGCGGTGTCTCCAATTAAGATCAACTTACATCCAACTCCATCGTATACATACTGAATTAAGTCATCCAATAAAGAACGATTGCCAAAGCTGGAATCACTGGCTTCAGGTACCATAGATGCTTCATCAACTATAAATATGCAATTGGTATGCATATTATCTTTTATCTTAATGTAAGTATTTCCGTTTTTCCCAGTGCGTATCCAATATATTTTTCGATGAATCGTAGATGCTTTTTTGTTGGAAAGCTTGGATATTACTTTAGATGCTCTGCCGGTGGGAGCTAACAAAACAGCTCGTTTAGCAATAATAGACAAGCTTTTAACTAATGAGGAAATTAAAGTTGTTTTACCTGTTCCAGCATATCCTTTTAATAAAAAAATACTCCCTGTGCTAATTGATGTTGCAAAATTAGCGATCGACTCAACAATTTCTTCCTGCTCGTTCGTGAGAGTGAATGGAAAGTTTTTTTCAATATTTTCTTGAAGTTTTTGAGCTGTCAAAACTTTTTTGAATTTAATTTTTTATTAATGGTCTTAAGTTAGCTTTATGATTTAAAGATAGCAATTAAGTAGTTCTCCCCTCATTTGTGTTAGTTAAATCATTGTTGTAAAATGACTTTTATATGCTCTAAAAAGTTTGAGACACAACCACCAATGGTAATTTTCTATTGATGAAAAATTACAACCTAACTATTTATTATCTTAGTTGAAGAATTAAAATTATGAGATTATTATTTATTTTCTTCTTTTTATCGAGTGTTTCTTGTTTTGCACAGAGTCGTTATATATCACAAACAACAAAAAAGATTGTCTATTCAAGAGATGGAGGCATGTGTCAGTGTTGTGGTAGTTATAAAAATTTAGAATACGACCATATAATGCCATACTCTTGTGGAGGCAATAGTAATGTGTCTAATATTCAGTTACTTTGTCTCAAGTGCAATCGAAGTAAATCAAATAGTTGCTATTGCAAGTTACATAATAAAAAAGTAGGAATTAATTGTTGTAAAAGAAAGTCAAAATATTCATCGGCCGCAAGACAATGCTCAGGGACCACAAAAAAAGGAACGAGATGTAAAAATAGGACAAAGAGTTCAAGTGGACGATGTCACCACCACCAGTAAAAAAATTAAATTTTTAAAAGTTATGAATAAGGATTTATTATTTGCAATAGACACGAATGAGAAAGAAGTAATTGTTTCACTTTCTTCTAAAGGCAATAATAAAATTGAATTTATTGAGCGAATTAAACAAAGTGATAATGACGTATTTTTTAATGCTGTTCTAACTTTGACAAGTATTACGAGATCAGCTAATTTTGATGCGGAAGTTTTTAAGTCAATGGATAACCTTTGCCAGATGATTTACATCAAACACAAAGAAACCATATAGTTATTTCCTTACTAACTCTCCTCTTTTCATTTTATCCAAATCCTTATCTTTGATTTGTTTGTATTTTAAAATGTCTGATGAAAAACGAAATCATTGTCCTTGATATAGAAACTACAGGTTTAGACCTTAATCAAGATTTTATTCTTGAACTAGGAATGGTTGTTCTAAACCTAGATAATGGAGAAATAATAGAACTATTTAATCAAGTTTTTAAAGACCCTAACTTAACTGCGAGACATCATAAGTCTTGGATTTTTGAAAATGGATTTATGGACATAGAAGAGGTTAGAAAGGCCTTACCATTATCTCAATACTTTGAAGAGATTCAGTCCATAATGAACTCTTACAAGGGAAGAATAACGGCGTGGAATAGGGCCTTTGATAGTAAATTTTTAGTTAAAAGTGGATTTGACTTGGGGCCTGATTTTTTGTGTCCAATGAAAGAAAGTGTTGATTTCTTCAAGATTGAAGGTAATTACGGATACAAATGGGCTAAAGCGCAGGAGGCTTGGGATATATTGTTCCCCGAAACACCCAAAACAGAAAAGCATAGAGGTCTTGACGACTCTAAAATGGAAGCGGCTATAATTTATGAGTTACATAAAAGAGAAGTAATAAAGTTTGAACTTTAAAGGAAAAAAGAATTAAATAAAAATGTCAGAAAAAAAATCTGGAATTAAAAAATCTGCAGAAGACATTGAAACATCAAATGATTCTCTAAAAAAAATTGGATATTTCCCTTCAGATAAGTTTAATCAAGAAGGCCCTTATAGATACCCTGTTGCTAAAATGCCAAAAGGTAAGTTCATTAAGCTTCCAAGAAAAGGAAATAGCAATAAAAAAAGTTATACAGAAAATTTCTTCTTTCAATGTTTAACGAATCATTTCACGGATGATTTTACCATCCTTAATGATGGAGTTGTTCCACCAAAAAAAGGGATGGCTTATAAACCTGATTTCGTTTTATATGATGAAAATAAAGGAAAAAATATTTTTCTAAATATAGAAATTGATGAACCTTACGAAGGTTTTTCTAGAACTTCAACGCATGAATTAAACTCTGATAATTTAAGAGACCTGTTCTTTCAGAATAGAGGGTGGATAGTTATTCGTTTTGCCGAAATTCAAATTCACCAAGAGCCCGAAGAGTGCTGTTTATTTATCGCTGATGTTATTAAAGAATTAAGTCCAGATTATATTATTCCAATTAAATTAAAAACATTAACTCATCCAAGCTTTGTTGAACAGTGGAATAAACTTCAATCAAATAATTGGGCGAAACAAAAATATAGAGAAAATTATTTGGGTATTAAAAGTTTTGGTGTTAGAGTACAAAAAAAATTTCCGCAGAACGTCGAACAAACAGATACTGATATAAAACTTGAATCTCTGATCACCGAAAAAATCCCTCAGTCTCACTTTTCTAAAATCAAAAAAACAGCATTAGGACAAAAGAATTCCAATAGATATAGAGATCAAAGAATTTCATTTGACGCAAAGGAACACCGCTATTTTATAGATGGAAACCCTGACACTATATCGGTTAGCGAATTAATTGGTAAATTCTTCCAGGAATTCGATGAACCATATTGGTCGAAAATAAAGGCTGCTCAAAGAGGTTTGCCAGCTGAGGTATTAAGGAAAGAGTGGAGAGAAAAAGCTTTAGAATCAAGTAATAAAGGGACATACCTACATGAACAAATAGAAAACTTTTATCAAAAAAAATCATACGATTCTTCATTAAAAGAATTTTGTCATTTCTTATCTTTTAAGAAAAAATACCCAACATTAAATCCCTATCTATCTGAGTGGAGAATATTTGATGAAGACACACATATCTGTGGAACAGTAGATATGGTTTATGAAAAAAAAGATGGCTCTCTAATTTTATTTGATTGGAAAAGAAGTTTAAAAGTCGTTGATATGAACGGAATTATTATTAATAGTGACTATAACTATGGCCTTGGAAAATTAAGTCATATTTCAGATAATAGCTATAATAAATATTGCCTACAGCTAAATCTTTATCGACACATAATCGAAACAAAATACAAGAAAAAAATAAGCTCAATGAACCTTTTAATTCTTCATCCAGATTATGAATCTTATTTTGTTGTTAAAGTTCCTAAAATGCAGTCAGAAGTAGAATACATTATAGAAACATCTCTTGATTGGAGGTGATTTCAATTAATCTTATCGCAATGTTTTAAAAATCCTTTGAATAAATTTAATTGTCCTTTGGCTCTATTCAAATTTTGATTGGGGTAAGACACTTTATAATATTCATCTCCCATAATGTAGTCTGTTAAAAAGCGTATAGCTTGAACTAAAACAACAATTTTTACGCCCAAGTTAAGGTTGTTTTTTTCAATTTCCAAAAGACAAGGCTCCGATTCAAATATTTGTTTAATAGCTTCATATTTATCTGAATCAAAGTTCTCTCCACTTATATCATCTTCTAACTTTCTATTTGTATATGAGCGAACCATATCACCAAAATCATACAATATTGTGCCTTTCATTAAAGTGTCCCAATCAATAATTGCATCAACCTTTGAACTATCTTTTATAAATAAAAAATTACTACTTTTTGGATCGCCATGGATAATCCTTTGTGGTAATTTATCATAAATCTCCTCATATTCTCGAAGTATATAAGTAAACCTATTGATTATTGAACTTTCTTCCTCCACTTCCATTATCCTCTTTTTATCACCCATTAAAAAAGCTTCTTGAAATCTTTTAAGTCGCAACTTAAAATTCAAAAAATTAGGAATTGGATCTTGTAACAGTTTAACATTAAAGGTTGATAATATTGAGTGAAATTCACATAATGATTTCGCTGCATTTGAAACAAATGTTAATGAAGGGGGTACTTGATGGCAGTCTGTATTATCAATAAAAGAAAACATCCTCCAATAATCTTTTTCTTTTGATTGGTAAAAAGACATCCCATTTATAGCTTTGATAGAATTAAGAATTCCCTTTTGGTAATTGTTTTTTTTTAGATGATTCGCTACTTTAAAAATATTGTTTTGAAGTCTTTCTGGATGCTTGAATACACTTGAATTCAATTGTTGAAGAATATATTTTTTATCTTCTCCAATCGTTACTTTAAATGTTTGATTAACCAACCCGATTTTAATAGATGAGATATTAATCTCTTCAAACAAAATATCTGGAAAGAATTGACGTACAATAGTTATTAATTCTTCTTTCATATAAACAAGGGTTTTGGATAGTTTAATTCCACAGCAAACTGATTTAATTTATTTTTTACATCTACTCTATCTCCCTCATATGTCAACCCAAACCACTGATCATTAGATTCTAAAACCTTAAATTGAATACCCTCCTCATCTATTAATTTTTGAACCGCTTGAGGGAGATAAAACTCTTTCTCCATAGATGATGAAAATGATTGATAAAATACGTCAAAATAATCTTGAAAATAATCAAAGATAAGTGGAGAAAATAACCAACAATTCATTGAAACTAAGGTGTTGGGTTCTAAATGTTTTTCAATAATAGATTTTGCTCTAATAATGCCATTCTTTTTTTCAACGGATTCAAGTTCTTGAACACGTTTCAATATTGAACCCGAAGCTGTTTCACAGAAGCCTCGAGACACTGGGCCATGTTTACTAAGGGTTTTTAATAAAGGAAAGGCAATCATACCCATCATTAAACCTGATAGCTTATTCTTCAAAAATTGAGCTCCCAAAGATACTGTCAAACGACCATAATAGTCATCTGCATTAAGTACCATAAAAGGCTCATTTATCATACTTCTTGCACTGAGAACTGCATGTGCTGTACCCCATGGCTTTATTCTATCGGTAGGATGTTTTTTTGTGTTTGTTTCTTGAATAACTAATTGAATGGCTACTATTTTCTTTAAAGGACTTAACCGAGTTTCTAAAACTTTTTCGACAGACTTATTTACAACTAAAACTATTTTAGTAAATCCCGATTGAATAGCATCATAAATAGCATATTCAAAAAGAAATTCACCATCAGGGCCAATGCCATCAATTTGTTTCAAGCTTTGGTATCTTCTCCCAAGTCCGCCAGCAAGAATCAGTAAGGTAATATTATAGCTCGTCATCTAATCCAAAAACAGGTTTCCTTTTTTTCCATTCCCCGTTCGTAAAATCAGGTATCTCCTTTACACTTCCATTGTCTTTAATAGATGCTTCACTTAAAGGAGTTACGGCATACCAAGCAGCTAAGTCGTAAACGTCTAAAGGGAATTCTATATCCTCCTTAATACATTTGATAAATGCATTATCTAGAAAATAATCCATCCCCCCATGACCTGAGTTTTCAGCTTCATTAGAGTACTTTGACCAAAGTGGGTGGTCATACTTCTCAAATATTTCTTTTGTTTTTTCCCATCGATGAGAATTATCCATTTGTTTTTCAAAATAAATGAACCCTTGGTCTAATCCTCCCCAGCCATAGTCTTCCCAAATTCCTTCCGTACCCTGAACTCTAAACCCAAGATTATATGGTCTCTGAAGACTTGTGTCATGAGTAAGCATAAATGTTTCTCCGTTAGCGCATTTAATTTGTGTAGTAACGACGTCCCCTTGTTTGAATTTAACTTTTGCATTAGGGTGTTCCTCTCCTCCTTTTGCGTGTTCTTTTATATACTTATTTAGACCTAGAGCCTGCGATGACATCGATGAAAGATGTGTCATTCGATTTCCTCTATTAATATCAAACATTGTCGCTATAGGGCCAAGTCCATGTGTAGGATACAGCTCGCCATTCCTATTGACATAGTGATTTGTCCTCCATTTAGCTTCACTAAATGCCTTTTCTCCAAATTCAACACCAGAATTATATGCATCAACTCCATCATTAAATAAAACTCCTCTTAAATCATGCTGATATCCTCCTCTGCCGTGAACCAATTTGCCAAATTTACCTTTTCGAACCATATTTAATACTGCCATCACGTCGCGACGGTAACAAACATTTTCTAGGATCATAATTGGAACTTTCGTCTCCTCATATACTCTAACGTACTCCCAACACTCATTTAGAGTCATGGCCCCACAAACCTCCATTCCAACAATTTTACCATTACGCATTGCTTCCGTTCCATGCTTCAAATGCCATTCCCAAGGTGAAGAAACAAATACAGCATCTATGTCATCACGTTTTAATAACTCACGATAGTCATAATCTCCATTAGAATATTCAACTGCTGCAGGCATCCCCTTTTTCTCTAATATTTTTTGTGCAGAGGCCATCATTCTTTTATCAGGGTCAGCAAAAGCAACTATTTCCACGTCATCTCTTTTAAGCATCTCATTGAGATGTGATTGTCCCCTAAAACCTACCGCAATAAAACCTAGTCGAATTTTATTATTTGTAGAGTGCTTCATCGTTATTAGGGAGTCGGGAAGGATTAATGCCCCCATACCAAAAAGAGAACTGTTTTTCACAAAATCTCGTCGATTCATAAGAGTTATTTTTTTATTAATTTAATCCTTGCCTGCCTATCTTCTGAGGTAATATATAAAATATAACTACCTGCTGGATCTTCTATCCTAAGGTTTAGAAACTGATTTGTATTATATTTTTTTGAACTTATTATTCTACCACTTAAATCTGTTATAATAATTAATCCTGATTCATTGTTTTCTCCTAAATCAATTGTAAAAGTTCCATCTGTTGGATTCGGATATAAAGATAAACTTTGTAGAAATGAATTGTTTATTATTTCTACGGCATGTATAGAGACACAGTCGGTAGTGTCTATACAATCATTTTCTATTATCTGAACAGCATAATATCCACTGTTTGAAGGTGTATATGACTGACTTGTTTGACCATTAATAACTGTAAAATTATCGGCGCAATCTAACCAGACATAAGAAGAGGCATTTGAATTATTTGCTTCAATAGAAATACCGTTGGTCGAAGTTGTTAGATCCGAAACAGTATTGATTGTTAAGTTTAAAGTCACTACTGAATCACACCCTGAAGCATTTGTTAATGTTGTTGAATATGTCCCTGTAGATGTATATGTATTCCCATCTGCAGACCATGTGTAGCTATCGCAAGATGTTATATCTTCCAAACTTGAGGTTGAGTTTGTTATTGTTAAGTCTAAAGTAACTAAAGAGTCACACCCTACAGCATTTGTGAGAATCCATGTTGGTGTATTTGTAGAATTTAAATAGGTATTCCCATCAATCCACGTAAATTCATCACAAGCAACTTGAGTATCTATACCTGAGCTTGGATTTTTAACAACTATTGTAGCAATAGAGCTATCGGCACAAGAACCATTAGTTGCTATTAATAACATTGTTGACGCCCCTGAAGTATTATATGTATTTGATGTGTTAACTGAATTACTATATGGAACCCCATCTAAAACCCATTGATAAGCTGTTGCTCCTGTTGAGCTATTCGTAAATATAATTGTTCCTCCTTCACATATAAGCGTATCATTTGTAAAAAAACTTGAAACTATCTGACAATCAACAGAGTCACATTGCACAGTAACAATAGTTCCTGAAGCAGATGCAACAACGGGGACACTATTTACAATTCCACCACTTGAAAAAGAGCCAAAAGATGCAGAAGAAGTGCTTGGAGTATTTGTGACTAAGCTCCCTGATATCTCATTACAACCTGAAATTCCATTAGGGTCTGTTTTTATCATAAATAAATCTCGAGATCCTGCACCAAAACTATAAGCATATCCACAAACAACAAATCCTCCTGTACTATATTCTCCAACGAACCAAGCTTGATCTTCAAGAGGGCCTCCAAAACTCTTTGCCCATTGTAAGTTCCCAAAACCATCTGTCTTAAGTAATGTTGCATCATAATCCCCAAAACCAAAAGTATTAGCCCTTCCACATAAAATATATTCTCCATTGGAAGTCTGCCTTACTGCTTGCAATCGATCTTCTCCGCCTAGACCATATGTCTTAGACCATTGAAGTGAGCCATTAGAACTAACTTTAATAAGATAGGCATCCCAACTACCCGCACCGAAACTATTCGTTGTTCCACCCAAAATAAAACCATTGTCTATTGTTTCTTGAACAGAATATGCAAAATCGTATGAACTACCACCATATACCTTGCTCCATTGAACTAATCCTGAGGAGTTTAGTTTAACGAGAAGAACATCTAAAAAACCACCACCATCAGTATAACCCGTAACAATATAACCTCCATCTGATGTCTGCTGTATTTCTCTTCCCGCTTCACTTGTGCCAGAAGAGCCAACGGTTCGTGTCCATTGAACAACTCCTGTGCTAGATGTTTTAATAACATATAAATCATCGCCACCAGCACCATAGGACTCTGTTGTTCCTGATATTATATAACCGTCGTCCAATGTTTCTTGGACACTGTATCCTTTGTCTGATAGTCCTGAAGCTCCGCCATATGTTTGATCCCACATGATATTCCCTGTAGCATCTAACTTAATTAAATAAATGTCGCCAGCCCAATCTGTTGTCCAAGTGTGTCCTGTCATAATAAAACCACCATCGGATGTTATGTCAATGTCCTGTATTTCATCATACTGAATGTTTCCATAAGACTTTGTCCATAAAGTATCTCCATCAGCGTTAAGCCTTATAACATATCCATCCCAACCACCTACTCCAAAAGAAAATGTTCTCCCGCACACTACAAACCCTCCGTCTAATGTCTCTGTAAATGCATAACCATACTCTTCCTGAGGTCCACCATAATACTTATGAAAAGTAGTGCTTTGTGAGTATGTATACTTTGCAAATTGAAACAATATAATAACTATTAAATATTTCATTTTTTAAATCTATTTAGTTGCGAAATGAAAAATAATTAACGAGCACATCCAACACACATTCTACTCTGTGGCATCAATAAAATTCTACCCAATGGAATTTCTCTACTGCAACGAATACAATAACCAAAATCTTCTTCATCTACCTTCTTAATAACAAGCTTAAGCTTGCTATATTTTTCTTCTGCCTTTCTAAGGGCAGCCTCAACTACACTTTTATTATTTATTGCGTCCATTCGAGAAACACGGCCAATAGCATTTTCAGGAGAAATCGGCTTTGTAATTTCTTTATACTCTCTAATCGACTCCTTTGTCTTCTCAAGTTCTTCAAGAATGCGTTTTTTTATCTCTTGTTGATTCTCTTTTTTCATCTACAATGAAAATACTTAATTTTATCTAAAACAGCTACTTATAAAAGTTATCTATATATGCGGAATATTCTTTTTTATTAAGAATCAACCGTTTCCATAAAGCACCAATAAAACCTAAACCATATCCTAGCAACTGAATATAGCTTGTTAAAACAGAAAGTATCCCTATATTAAAACTTTTGTTTTTAAAACTTGAATCTATGAATATTATAGCTATGTGAACTAATATTGGTAGCAAAAAAATAATTGGAAATATTATTGAAAATATCATTAATATCAACAAACCTATTGTAAATCCTGCTGGAGCAAAATGAACTAGTTTTAAAGACTTTGGGTGTCTTTTATATAAGTTTATTCTTGCTATACCTGAATTATAAACTTGTTTAAAAAATTGCTTAAGACTTGTTCGTCTTTTATGGTAAACAAATGCGTCTTTAAACAACCTTGTTTTAAACCCATTTTCTAATATTCGTATACTCATGTCAATATCTTCCCCAAACCTCATTTTAGAAAACCCATTTGTTTTCTTATATACATCTATCGAATAGCCCATATTAAAGCTTCTTGGATAAAACTTATCAACCTTTTCACTACCACCACGTATTCCACCTGTAGTAAAAAAAGAAGTCATTGAATAATTAATTGCTTTTTGTAATAAACTAAAGTCCTTGTGTGCCTTATCAGGTCCCCCAAATGCATCTACAAAATCTTTTTTTATCAAAGCTTCCACTATCTCAAAATAGTTGTTTGGTAAAACACAATCAGAATCTAGAAAAATAATATAATTTCCTGTTGCTTTCTCTACACCATAATTTCTGCTTTTACCAGGCCCTGTGTTCTCCTTAAAAAAGTATTTTAAGTCTACTTTTTTTTTATACCTTTTACATATTTCTTCACACTTTATTTGTGATCCATCTTCGACAATAATTACTTCAAAATCTTTGACTGACTGACTAACCATACTAGCAAGTAACTCCTCAACTTCTTCCAGCCTATTATAAACTGGTATGACGAAAGAAAATTTTGTGTATTTATTTTTTGTTTTTTCCATCACTTATTAATGAAAAGAATAAAGTATGATGTTTTTTTATTCGTATTCTAAACGTAACGATTTAATTTAAATTTCTTCCTGCTCCAAAAAAATATTTTTTATAATACTCTTCATCTAGAGAATTCACCATTACTCCCTTACCTACGGTTGCATGAACAAACAGACCATCATATAGATATACACCAACATGAGAAATATAACTTCTATTTATTTTAAAAAAAACTAAATCACCTTCAGCTAATTGGTCTCTTTCCATGGTGGTACAGTTATTATAAATAGTTGCTGCGCTTCCATTAATAGAGTCATAATATATTTTATTTGTCAAGCGTATCACTAAGCGGGAACAATCTATACCTTTTTTTGAATTACCTCCATATCTATAAGGAGTGTCTAGCCAATCTAAAACCTTTAAATAAAACTCTTTACACCTTGCTCTCTCTGGGTCTATGCCAGCTTCACATAATGATTTAATTTCCAAAGAATCAAAATCAACACCACTCTCGTTATCTTCTAATTCTAATGTATCCGTAATTTTACGAACATTTAAATTCGAAGTGGCTTTAACATTAGGAATAACAAATATAGATAGAGCTAGAATATATAATGCAGATTTTATTAGATATAACATCGTATTTAAAATTAATTGTATGTCGCTTTAAAAACACAAACGCTATTTCCCCCTTTCATTGACCTTCCTTGAGATGTTGTTATAAGCCAATTATTATCTTTGGAGATATCTAATCCAACAGGATAACTGTCAACCCTTATACTAGTTTCTACAGTCATATCTTCCGTATTTACAACAACAAGTTTCGAACCATTGTTAACACAAGCAAATATATAAGTCCCATCTGAACTTGCTTCAATAGTTCGAGCACCAACTCCAACATACACCTCCTCCCATTTTTTATACGGCTGACTCAATGTTTTTATATGAGCAAGGAAGCTCTTTAGAGGGGTTCTCTGAATATATCCATGTTTATTAATGCTAATATATAGCCAATCTTTATTTATTATAAGGTGCCTTAAGTTACCTTTCATTCCTTTTATGTCACCTATATACTTCTCTTGCGCCATATCGATTACTGCAACTGCTGCCCCCCCCATTTTACCAATAAGTAAATATTTCAAATCTGGTGTAAATATAGTTCCTCTTAAACAGGCACCACAACCCTGATCACGATTAACTTTCTCTCCTTCTTTGTAGTTTAAACTGAGCTTTTTATCCACTAAAATTTCCTTTATATAATAAAAATCCTTTGGATTGTTACTTTCTACATTTAATAGTGCAACGGTATTATTTCCCCAATGAGAAATTGCTACATGCTTGTTGTCTGTTGATGCTGTTATCATCTTTGGTAGAGGACCCGTAGGAATTACTCTAACGATGCTATCTATATCTGTATCAATTATGCAAACCGCTGATGGGTCTATAGCATTCTTATCATAAGATCTTCTATAATATGTTACCCAAAGATATTTACCATTATGTGTAAAACAACTTTCTACAGGCTTTCCATTAAAGACATTTAATTCTGTTGATTTTGTTCTAAAATTCTGGTTAAAATAAAATGTATCCAAAAACAACTGCTGGTTTTCTGCATTAAACCTGTGGTCTATTGTAGAAAGCAGCTTAAAGTCTTCTAAAGAATAAATAGAAGTCGTATATCCCTCTAGGGAATGAACATAAAATTTCTTTTTTTCATCTAAAATTTTAACAGACTTTGGAGAGTGTATACTTTTGTCATAATTATCATTTTGATGAAGACTCTTGTTATTATAATGTTGAAATCGATGTGCTAATTCTAATGTAATCTTATCTGATTTTTTTGATACCTCACCTATAGGTATTTGTACAATTTCTTTTTGCGAAAAAAGAAGATTAAAAGAGAATAAAAATAGTATGCTTAATATTTCTGCTTTCATAAACTTTATGTTATCAAAGATAAAATCCTAATAATAAGCAAAGATAAATATTTTTTAAGAGCATTATTTATGCCTTAAAACTCTTCGATTAATTCTAATGGAAATAAAAAAGCTCCCAACATAACTGCTGGGAGCTTTTAGTTAGTCTAAAAGACTGTTTAAGTTATACCTATTGTTTTATAACTCTAGTCGTTACCTTGTTATCACTTTGTGTGATAATTACTTGGTAGAAACCAGGGTTATAGTCTTCTCCAATTTCAACTTCTGTTTCTTGACGTAGGTCAACTAATCTACTTTCGATTAATCTTCCTGTTCCATCGTATACAGAAATCATAACTGGTGTACTTGCATCTTCCGAAGTGATTCGAAGTATTGTCGCATCACTGAATGGGTTTGGAGACATTGTTGTCTCGAAATCTATTCCTTCTTCTTGACTCAAGTCTTTTGCGAAGTTATTCACGCCGATCGCTGATCCAGGCATTGTGTGTGTACAAACAACACCATATAATCCCCAACCGAATCCAGGTAACTCTATAGCAACGTCAACATCGTATGTTGCTCCAGCTGTTACAGTAAAGTCTGATAAACTTCCTGTTCTAGTTGGATAATCAAACGTCTGCTCATTACCAAATTCATCTGTTAATCTGAATCTGTATCCTGTTGCATCTGTAACAGGTATTGCTTTAATTGCACCTGTCAATGAAGAAGCTGTCGCATCACAATGTGGATTAATCAACCTCGTAGTTGGTAGAGCTGGTATTTCATGTGTACAAACTGTACCATAAGCACCGTATGCACTTGGTGTTATACCATTAGCACTAGCTAACTTAACCGCTACATCAACATCATACGTTACACCATTCTCTAGACCAGTAACCCATGCTAGGTT
>Ga0160423_10001533_pt1 | contig 19343 bp, 29 predicted proteins | sample CRUFie14St8metaG_FD_108191 | JGI IMG/M metagenome (GOLD analysis project Ga0160423, IMG submission 108191) | Marine microbial communities from the Costa Rica Dome - CRUD Field 142mm St8 metaG | ecosystem: Environmental > Aquatic > Marine > Oceanic > Photic zone | place: Costa Rica: the Eastern... | reverse complement strand
TTTAAATTAATATCACAAATTTCATCATTAATTGTATTATTATATTTCTCTAAAAAATCATCATAATCTTTAAATAATTTACTATTTATATCATTAATTTTATCATTTTCATTTATTTTAGATGTAATATTTAAAATAGATAAAACATGTGATGTTATATTACTTAAATTATCTTTGTATTCAAATACTTTATTTTGTAATTCTATATGTTTATTAAATAATATATTAATATCACTAATTAAGCTTTCAACATTATTAACTAATATATTATCATTAATATTTAGTATATCGTTGACATTATTGTTATTAATAATAAATGGAAAATCATTATTATTAATTTTATTTAATATATTATTAAATTTAATATTAATATTTTTACTATAAACAGAAGAATTATTTTCAATAAAATTAAAAATATCATCTATATTATCATTTATAATATCATTTGTATTATCATTTATAATATCATTTGTATTATCATTTATAATATCATTTGTATTATTATCTATATTATCATCTATATTATCATTTGTATTATCAATTATATTATCATTATTATTTATATTATTATTTATATTCATAATATATAATAAACAAATTAATTTCAATTATTTAAAACAATAATAATTATTAATAGTAGTTAATAATGTATTCTAAAACTATTAAAATTAAATGTGATAAAAATACTAAATTAGATATGAATTATTTTATAAAATACAACACAAATATGAATGAAAACATTATAAATAAAGAAAAAAATAAAGAAATAAATGAAAATAAGATTTTATTATTTCATAATAAAATTTGGAATGATTTTCGTAAAATATGTAATAGTTATGAATTAGTTAATATTATTTTAAATAATAAAAATGAAGGAATTAGTTTAAAAAGACCATTATCACGTTCATATTATAAAATGACAGAAATTATACAAGATTATAAAATTATAGAATATTTAAATAATGAATTTAATAGTATTAATAATATATCACTTTTAGCAGAAGCACCTGGTGGATTTTTAGAAAGTTTAAATGATACATTAGGAAATAAAGTAAATTATTATGCAATATCTTTAATTAAAAATGATAATAATAATGTTCCTAATTGGAATTATGCTATGAAAAAATATAATAAAAATAATAATATACATTTTTTATTAGGAAAGGATAATACAGGTAATATTTACAATTTATGTAATATTTTTAATTTTATTAATACAATAGGACGTAATAGTTGTGAATTAATTACAGCTGATGGAGGAATAGATTTTTCAAATGATTATTTAAATCAAGAACAATTATTTTATCGTTTATTTTTGTGTGAAATTACATTAGCTTTATCTTTACAAAAAGTAGGTGGAGTATTTATTTGTAAAATATTTGATTTTAATACAATAATTAGTATTAAATTAATTTATTTATTAAATTTAGTATATGATGAAGTATTAATAACTAAACCAACAATAAGTCGTGATGCAAATAGTGAAAAATATTTGGTATGTAAAAATTTTAAAGAAAAACTAAATTTCGGATTATTAAAGATATTATATAAAACAATATTAAATTGGGAATATAATAATTTAAATGTAGTTGATATTTTTGATATAAATATTCCTAAAAGTTTTATATCAAGTTTAGAATATTATGGATTATTATTATATAAAAGACAAGAGAAAAGTTTTAAATATATTAAGAATTTATATTTAAACTTAACAAAAAAAAAATTATATAATATCTTAAATAATCAAATAAAAACTAGTTTTAATTGGTGTAAAAAATATAATATTGATATTGAACATAATAGTATATTTTTAAAATATAATTTAAATACAATAATTAAAAATCATTATCATGATTTATTATTATTTAAGTTTAATAAATTAAAGTAATTTGTTAAGATATATTATAATTTAAAATATGAATAATATTTATATAATAAAATGTATTCACAATAAATATTATATTGTAAATATTAAAAATATAAATGAAATAGAAGATATTTTTACTAATAAATCTAATAATAAATTTATAAAAAAATATACTCCAATAAAAATTATTGATATTATAGAAGATAAACAAGAATTAATAGATGATTACGTTAAAAGATATATGGCAAAATATGGATATGATAATGTTAGAGGAGGAATTTATAATCAATTATTTTTAGATAAATTACAAATTAAAAATATAAATAATGAAATTAGTTTTAATAATATTGAAGAACAAATAGAAGAAACATATAGTAAAACTAATTGGTTAATTGAAGAAGATAAATATTTATATAAAAATTTTATAAAAAATAATAATGGTTTATTTTATAAATTTATTGATAAATATAAAAGAAGTTATGTTTCAACAATACGTCGTATAAATAATTTAAAAGATGTAGAACATGTAAGTTATAAAAGACTACATAATAACAATTTAGAAAAAATATATAAATGTAATTGTTGTCCTAATTTTATATTTGAAAATGAAAAAAAATATAATAATCATTTAACAAATAAAACTCATATAATATATGAAAAAAATGAAGAAATTAAAGAATTAAAAATTTTATTAACAAGAAGAGATAATCAAATATGTAGTTTAAATTGTAAAATAGAAAATTTATTTAACAATACTAAAAATCATTTAAAAGAAATTGAAAAATTAGAACAAAAAATATTACTAATTAAAGAAAATACAAATAATAATGATAATATAAATATATTAGAAAATATATATAATCAATCATTAATGATTGGTATTGATAAAACACTAATAAATGTTTTAAGTATTATTATATTTTTGATAATAACTATTTAAAAAGATAATAATATTATTATACAAAATGTCAGAAGGATGTGTAAGATGGTACAATACAAAACTAGGATATGGTTTTGTTAAATTACATGATGGTAGAGATGTCTTTGTACACTCAACAAATTTAAATACTGAATATCCACTTCGTATGTTATTTAAAGGAGAATATGTTATGTGTGATAAATTAGAGGAAACAGATAAAGGATTACAAAGTTTAAGTGTATCAGGTTGTAATAATGGTGAACTATTATGTGTATCAAATAAACAATTAGTAAGATTAATGAATCTTAGTGATTCATTACCATTATTAAATAGTTTTCAAAATAAAAATAAGAGAAAAAAAAATCAAAAAAAATCTAATGATGATGATGAATCAAAATAATAAATTTGATACATTAATTAATTTCCAAATAGTTTATCTAATAAATTAGTTTTAATAGTTTTTTTTTTTGATTTTGTTGTTCTCCACATTAAATTTTCATATCTTTTATCATTTATATTTAATAAATTAATTAATGTATCAAATTTATTATTTAAATTATCAATAGATTTTTGCATATTTTGTAAATTATTATTTACTTCATCTGATAATTCTTGTAATTTAATATTATTAATATTATTATTAATTTTATTAATGTCAACTTTAATATTATCAATAGTATTATTAAATTGTGTTGATGTTTGTATAATATTCCAATCACTCATTATATATAATATATAATAAATATAATAAATATAATTAATTTATTAATAATTAAGCGGTTAATTAATCTTTTTAAAATATTAATAATAGTAAATGAAATTATCAGAAGAAACTATAAATGAATTAATATATAATAATTTATATGATTTTTTAAATGATTTAAATTTAATAGAAACTATTAATGAAAAATATTTAATTAAAAATAATATTAAAGATAAAAAATATATTTTAGAATTAAAAACTAATTTATTTAAATATAATGATATTTTAATTAAAAATGAATTAGAATTAAATAATGAATTATTTAATAATAATGAAATATTATTAATTGATGATATTTCATTATCTAATATTTGGAAAAAAATAACTATTGATAAAAATAAATTATGTATTATGAAATATTTAAATGTAATTATATTACTATTAAATAATATTAATAATGATGATAATACTGAAAATAATGATGAAAAAGAACATAAAAAAATATTAATGAATAATTTAGAAAATTTAATGAAAGATGATAGTGAAAGTATTAAAAATTTAGAAGAATTTTGTAATAATTTTGAAAAAAATAAAGATAATAATAATAGTATTTTTAAATTAGCAGAAGAATTATCATCTGAATTAATAAATGAAAATATTGATTTAAATAATGCTTTAAATAATGATAGTAATGATTTAATGAATATAATAAATAACATTGGTAGTAAATTACAAAAAAAAATGGAATCAAATTCAATAAATCAAGAAGAATTATTAAATGATGCCAATGCTTTTTTAAATCAAAATGGAAACTTATTTAATGATTTATTTAAAAATATAAATGATGAAATTAAACAATCAAATGTAAAAAGTAATAATCAAAATGATAAAAAAAAGAAAAAGAAAAAAGCAAAAAATAAAAAATAATATATATTATATATGAAAATTTATAAAGAAACTAAATTTTGGATAGAGAAGCCCAAAATATTGTATAATAATTTATATAGAATAATTCCATTAGAAAAAATGTCATTTGTTGAAAGATTAAATGCTATTAGTCGTTTTATTATTTATTACTTTTTAATATTAACATTACTTAATCAAAATATAAAATATTTATATTATTCTATTTTTCCTTTATCTATAGTTGTATCATTATGGTATTATTGGACTTTTGTAAAATATAAAGGAGGAAAAAAAAGTAAAATAAATTCTGAAAAAAAAAAATCAACAAGAGATAATCCTTTTATGAATATAACATTAGATGAAATTACAAATAATAATAATAATACAGAAGCAGATTTTAATGAATATAATAATGGTAATGTAGATAATAATTGTAATTATAATAATTATACAAATATTAATGATATATATGATAAAGGAAATGTCTGTAATCGTTTCTATACAACAGCTGTAACTAAAATTCCAAATGATCAAACAGCATTTGCAGAATGGTGTTATAAAAGACCATCTTGTAAAGCAGGAGATAAAGAAGAATGTGTTAAAAATATAGAAAGATATAATTTAAGATAAATTATATATTAATAATATATAATGATATTTAATAATAATAATAATGGTAAATATAGTGAATTTAATAAAATGTCAAATGAAGAAAATAATAATTTTATTTTAAAAAATGTAGAATTAAAAAAAAAATGTAATAATAAAATTAATAATCAAAGACAAAAATTATTAAATCAATATAAAAAAAATAATCATAGTAAATGTAATAATAAATCTACTGTATCATATATTATTAATGATAATAAAGATGATTGTAATTTAATATATAATGATAGAATTTTTCCAAAAATTACTCATCATAAAGATATTAATCAATTATTTCCAAGAAGTGTTTTAACAACACCTAATATTTCAAAAGGAAATATTAATCAAGAAGTAGAAAATATAATTAAAAGTGGAGAAGATACTTCACAAAAAAAAAGTAGTCGTAGTGAAAATATTAATAGTGTTATGCCTTTAAATAAAAAAGTAGAAAAACAAATTTTTAATAAAAATTTAAAAAATGATATTAGTAGAATTAATATTTCATCCAGAAAATTAAATAAAAAACAAATTAAAAAATGTTTAAATGTTAAATATTAGTTTTAATAAATTTTTTTTTTCTTAATATAAATATATAATGAGTGCTAATAGATTAATATATGATAAATGTGCTTATAATCAACAAGTTGATTCAAGTATTAAACCTTTAGAATATGTATTAGATAATTCATCTGCTATACACTGTAATCCTTGTAGAATAACTCACGGAACAACAGGAGGTAATCAAGTAAATGTTCCATCAGGTGGAAGAGCTGGACAAGTTGATTTAGAAAGTCAATTATTTAATTTAAATAGTCGTTCTAGCAAATGTGGTCCTTGTGAAAATAAAAAAATAAATAATGATTCTACATCATTAAATACATGTGAATTATGGCAATTAAATAGAATTAATTCAATGCCTCAACAAAATTTAAATCCAAATTTATGTTCTAATAATAATCAATAAATTATTCAATAAATATAATTTATTTTTTTTTTATAATATATAATTATATATGAGTTTTAATAGAAAAAGATATGATGAATATGAAACTAATTTAAATATAGAATCAAATAATGAATTTGGTGATTATACTGTATCCAATAATAACTGTAATTCTTGTTATCAACAAAATCCATCTGTAAGATTACAAAAAAGTGGAAATGTATTATCTGTTAATGTTGAAAATGACTTAATGAATATTAATCGAAAAAATGAAATGTTTGTTCCTGATTGTAGTAATAATAATAATTGTCAAACACAAGAATTATCTAAAAAAAAAGTTAATGATTTAAATGAATGTAACTTAGATACATATGATAGTAGATTATCTGATCCTTCACCACATTTAAGTGAAGTTGGTAATAATAGATGGGAATGGTTAAGACATGGTAATCCACAAAATAATGCAATTCAACCTTCAGAATTATTAGGCAATTCCACTAGATTAACATTTAAAGATAACTTTGTACCTTGTTTTGATGTTCCTATGGAACAAACTAATGAATTGAATTAAAAATATAAATAATTAATTGTTTCTTAAAATTATTCACATTTTTAATTAAAATATTTTTATTTTTTAGATTTATTATTATAATATTAATAATTTTTGATAAAAATATTTTATTATCTATTTGCCAATTTATAAATTCAGTATTAGTTTTTATTTTCATTATATATTTAGATACTTATTAATATATAAATTTTTCTTTTTATATAGTTTTTAATATTAAATCAGTACATTGTTTAACTTCTCTGTTATTTTTTATATAATTAAATAAATCTTTACTTTTTTTTTCATCATCAAAATAATTATTTAATAATTCTTCAATTTTTTTTAATGATAAAGATTTTGTTTCTTGTTTACATTTTTTCATAAAATTTATTTTATTATTATCATGTTCAAAACTAATTGGTTTATCTTTATATTTTTTTTCAATTACATCTAATATTAAAGCTTTATGTTTAGTATTATTATTTGATAAAACTTTAATTTTTTCTTTATATTTATTTATTGTATTTTCATTATCAATATACTCATTTAAAATACTTTTGAATGATATTTTTTCAGATGTCATATTAATTAATATTATATTTTACTTTTTAAATATTAATTAGTAAAAAAAATATTATAATAATTAACAATCACTAGGTCCATCTAATGGTTTTCTATTATTATCTGCTTGAATTGTAGAGTTATTCCAAGGTCCAACATTAACTTTATTAATTACTGGATCAGCTCTAAGTTGTAAATTAGCATTTCTTAATGAACTACCAACTGTATTAATTCCAGTATGATAACCTGCATCTAAAAAGTTTTGTCCTTCAAGAGAATCAGCATCAGCATATAAATTATCATCATTTAATGGTAATAAATCTTTTGGTAATAATCTATTATCAGCACAATTTTCTTGATTATTATTAGAATTTCCTTCTAATTCTACAACATTAACATTTTCAGATACTTCATCATTATTTGCATTGTTACTTACTACATTATTTACAGCATTATTTACAGCATTATTTACAGCATTTACAGCGTTGTTTATAACATTATTTACATTAGAATTATTTACATTAGCATTATTTACATTATTATTATTTTCTCCTCCTGTTATAGAGTTTGATTTTTGAAAACATTGCCATAACATAAAAGCAACTGCCATTGTTAATAAAATCAATACACATAAATTACTTGACTGATTTGATTGATTAACCATTATATATTTATTAATATATTTTTTTTTTTATTAAACATTAATAAAATTAAATATTAATTAATTTTTATTGCTTAATTCAATAATACGATTTACTAATGTTTCATCATCTTCATCACTTGTATCAGATAAATTATTTACTATTTGTGAAGATACAGTTTTTTTTATTTTATTTTTAATATTAAAATTAATTTCTTCATTTTCATTTAAGTTTTTTTTAATTAATTCTTTATTTAATTTATCATCTTCTTCTTGTTCTTCTTGTTCTTCTTCATTTTCTTCTTGTTCTTCTTCATGTTCTTCTTGTTCTTCTTGTTCTTCTTCATGTTCTTCTTCATTTTCTTCTTGTTGTTCTTCATTTTCTTCTTGTTGTTCATTTAATTGTTTTTCTAATTGTAATTGTTCTTCTAATTTTATTCGTTCTTGAAAATCTTCTTCTAAATCTTTTTCTAGTTCTAAATTATTTTGTTTATTAAAATTTTTTTCAATTAAATCTTTTTTAATTAATTCTTTTTTTTCTTCTTCAATGTCATCTACCATATCATCTTCAATAACATCTTCAATTTCTTTATTTAGTTCTTCACTTAATTCATCTTCATTACTATAATAATTTTTATCAACAATTGTATCATCTTGAATATGACAGTCAGTTAAAAATCTAGAAACAATAATTTTTTTTTGTAATTGTATTTGTTCTACTAAATAATTAATAGAAAAATTATTATTTTCAAAAATAATAGAATCAATTCTAATTAACATTTTTACATTATCATTTTTATTAATATCATTAATAGATATTGATTCTTTATTATAATTAAATATTAATGTGTCAATTTTTTCATCATCACTATTACTAATTAAATTAAATCTTGTTTTATTTGAATAAAAAATTGTTCTTTTAAAAAATTCAGATAAAAATAATTTATCTTTATTTTCACCAAATAATGATTTACTTTTATCTGATAAAGTATTAATTAAATATTCATCAATATCATTAAGCAATTTACTAAATAGTGTATCTATTAAATTAACATCTATATAATTCTTTCTAATTTCATTATAATTAATATCTACTATATTAACTAAACCTGTTTGTATTATTAATGGTAATTTTTTTTCGTTAAATTTATATCTTAGTGGTAATGATGAATAATTATTTTGATTATTTAATTTACCAATAAGAATATTATCTATTACTAAATTATTATATTTAATAACACAACAATCTTTCATTATATAAATATATAAATATTTATTCTTAAAATATTATAATTTATATATAAAAAGATTTTTTTCTAATTATAATTTAATTATGTCTAATAGAATTATTATTATAGATTTTATAAGAGGTATTGCTATTTTATTAATGATTATACAACACGTTTTTATATCATTAAATATTTTTAATAATTTTGACTTTAATGTAATGACTGGAATATTAGGAATTATATCTTCAATAAGTCGTAATTTATTTATAATATTATTTGGTATATCATTATTATTATCCTATAAAAATGATAAAAAAAATTTTTATAAAAAACAATTTAAAAGACTTATTATATTAATTGGTTCATCATTAATAATTACAATACTAAGTTATTTAGTAGATAAAAATAATTATATACATTTTGGTATATTACATTTTATGAGTTTATCATTATTTATTATATTATTGATAATACATAATAAATATTTAACATATATATCATTTATTTTATCTTATTTATCTTCATTTATGCAAAATTGTATAGATTGTTTTGATTATAATCAATTAAGCAAATTTATAATGAATATAATAGGAATTTTTCCATATTATAAATCTTCATTTGATCATTTTCCATTAAATAAATGGTTATATAAAATTATATTTGGTGTAATAATTGGAAAAAATGTTAATTTAAAAAAAATAGATATTAAAAATAATTTATTTATATCTTCTATGTCTAAAATTGGACAAAAAAGTTTAATTATATATTTAGGACATTTACCTATTTTGTATATTTTAAATAAAATATTTAAAACACCTTTATCATATTTAAATAATTAAATTTAATTATTATTTTTTTTATTTTTTGATTTAATATCTGGTTTTATTTTAATATCTGTTTTTATTTTAACATCCGATTTTGATTTAGCATCTATTTTTGATTTAATATCTGTTTTTGATTTAATATCTGTTTTTGATTTATTATCTGTTTTTGATTTAGTATCTATTTTTAATTTAACATTTGTTTTTGATTTAAGATCTGTTTTTGCTTTAATAGGTGTTTTTAATGTTTTTCCTCCAGTACGAATATTAGAAGATTTTTTTATATTACTATTACTGTGTTCTTTAGTGTTTGATTTATCTTTTTTACTATTTTTTTTAGTATTAAATTTATCTTTTTTACTATTTTTTTTAGTTCCTGGAATTATCTTAATTGGTAAAGTAAAATTACTTGTAGGTATATATTTTATATATTTAGATATGAAATATAAATTATTAGATAAATATTCTCTAACATTTTTGGTTTTAAGAAAAACCATTTGTAATAAAAATTCTTTAATCATTTTTAAACAATTATCTTTTTTATCAGTAGTAAAATCTATAATATTTATTCCATTAGCTCTTTGTGTATCTTTAAAATTTTCAACTAAATTGTCAATTATAATTATATTGTTAAAATTAATATTATTATTTTTATCAACCAAAATACTATTATCCATATTAATTATATCGCTAACATAATTATTTTTTTTTATATTAACTGTTTTAATTTGTTTATTATGATACTTAATTTTTTCTTGAATTAAAAATCTTAGAACAGTTTTTAAATCTTTATATCCTGATTTAGTTAAATGTGGTCTATAAAATTTTTTTAAAAAATAATCTGATATACCAATTTTATCTAACATTTCATCTGCATAATTCTTTGTAGCTGCTGTAAAAACTATTAAATAAAAATGTGGATATAATGATTTTATAAAATCAACAGTACCAGGTCTTATATATAAATTATTTCCTGATGTATGAAATAAAGTTTCATCTAAATCAAGTACTAATATATATTTTTTTTTATTCATTTCTATATTATTATATAATATAATTAAATTACAAATATAATTACATTATACAATTTATTCAAAATCAACATATAAATTAGTTTTGATAGGATTATATGTTTTATCTTTTATAGGTATTATTTTATAAATAATAAATTTCTTTTTTTTCATATATTTTTCTCTTGATATTATAGAATAATTATATACTTTTATAAATTGTTTTAAAATTGTAATTACATTTTTTTCATTTAAATCATTTAAATATAATCTTGATTTACAAGGTAAATAAAAATAACTAAGTTTTTCTTTGATTGTATTTACTTTATCAACAACATCTATTTTTTTCAAATCTTCACGAGAAAAATGATGTTCATCATTTAATCCTTTTAAACCAAATATTTCTAAAAGCTCATTAATTATATCCATAGTTGGTATTATTTTAAATAGTTGGTTTTTTTTATTTTCATTAATCATTTCATTATTATTTTGATTATTCATTTCATTATTATTTTGATTATTCATTTCATTATTATTTTGATTATTCATTTCATTATTATTTTCATTATTATTTTGATTATTATTTTCTATATTGTTCATAATAATATATTTGAAATAAAATAATTTAATATTTAAAAATTTATTTATTATATAATAAAATGAATAATTCTTTTAATTATAATTCTTTTAATAAAAATAAATGTTATGCTAGATTAAAAAGTAATCAATTAAAACAATGTAATCATAATAAATTACATAATTGTGATTATTGTAAAAAACATATAAATTACAATGATATTCCTATTAATAAACCATTATTTAATATATCTTTTACAAATGAATTATTTGATAAACAATTTTATTTAAATAAAGATAATTTTAATATTATTAAATATATAACATATAACTATTCTGATAATAATATAAAAAATAATATTTTAAATAATAAATATTCAAAAAAAAATTTAATTAATTTATATTTAATATCTATAAATAAATATAATTTATATATTAAAAATGTTAATAAATTAATATTAATACAATCTACATATAGAAGACATTTAATTAAAAAATTAAATAAATTAAAAGGACCTGCATTATTAAAACGCAAATTATCTATTAATGATATTGACTTTTATACTTGTGATAATATTGAAAAAATAGATTATAATTATTTTGTATCTTATAAAGATTCTGATGATAAAATTTATAGTTTTGATGTTCGTAGTTTAAAATTATTAATTACTAATGGTCATAATAATCCTTATAATAGAAATATAATACCACTTTTTGTTAAAGATAATGTAAATTTAATTTATAAAAATTTAATAAATAAAAAAAAGTTAATAAATTTTGAAGAAGAAACATTAACAGAAGAACAAATATTTAATGATAAAGTTATAAATATATTTCAAAAAATTGATAATTTTAATTATAATACTAATATTAATTGGTTTATTAATCTTAATGTTTATAAATTAAAACAACTATGGATTTTATTAGAAGATATTTGGAACTGGAGAGCTAATTTAACACCTAACGATAAATATAAAATTATTCAAAATCAACAAGTTTTTAAAAATTTTAAAAATATTAATAATATTAATAATAAAAAAACTTTACAAAATTTCATTTTAGAAGATATAAATATATTAATTAGTAATGGTGTTACTAGAACTGATACATCTAATGGTGTTATTTATGTATTAATGGCTTTATCTAATATATCAGAAGATTGTGGTGTTTCATTTCCTTGGTTAATTCAAACTAATTAAATTTTAATATCGTTTTATTATAATTTTTACTTATAGTTTTAATACAAGATGTTGATAATTCTCTTCTTTTTTTATTATTATTATTAAAATAATTTTTTTTTAATGAGTTATGCATATCTAATTCTATTGTACTATAATTATTACTAATGTATTCTATAATATTATTTTTAATTGCCCATTTAAAAAAATTTAATTGTCCTATTGTTGTTACTATAAAATCTTTATTATTATAGTAAAAATTTATACGTTCTCTTCTACAAAAAGGATCAAAGAATTTTTTTGAATATGCTTTTAATTGAGATTTATAATCTTGAAATACAGAAAATCTATCATTATTAATATTCCAATATATATTATATTTTTTCGAATAATTTGTAACAAACCAATCTATAATTCTTAGTGATATTGGTATATTATTATTTAAAATGTTTATTAAATAATCTATATTATTATTATTAACAAAAAAATCAGAAATTTTTGTCATAATAATATCGTTTTTTTTTATAACATTCATTATCATTATAATTAAAATTTAATTTTTAAATTAATTATTTTAATTAAAAAAAAAATCTAACTATTAAATATATATGTTATCTTTATTTGGATTAGGAGGTTCACGTAAAAAATCTTGTAAAGGAATGAAAAGAAAATCTTGTAAAAGCAGAAGAAATTCTAGAAGATGTTCTTGGAGAAAAAAATCAAGACGTTCAAAAGGAAATTGTGCCAGAAAATCAAGACGTTCAAGAAAATCTAGAAAATCTAGAAAATCTAGAAAATCTAGAAAATCTAGACGTTCAAGAAAACATCATGGAGGTGTTATGGAACTAAATACAGCTAATTTATCTTCTACATCATCTGCTTTTTTATAAATTTATAAATTTATTTTTTTTTTTAAAATGATTTAAAATTATAATTATATATAAATTTATAATGGAAAATTCTTATGATTATAATAATATAATTAATCAAATTTTAAATAAAACTAAAAAAAAAGTTGATATAATAAAAATTAAACCTAAAGAATTAACTGAAAATGAAAAAAGATGTCATACATTAGAAGGATTACAATATTGTTTAGAAATGCATAAAGTTAAAAATAATAAAAAAGCTAATTTTGATATTCATAATAGTTCAAAATTAAATATAGAAGATGAAGATATAGATAAATTTAAAACTTATGAAAATTGGAATAATTTATCAGAAGAAATTAAAAATAATAAGATACAAGAATATATTTTATCTTTAAAAGATAAATATAATCTAGATAATAAGATACTTCATAAATTAGAAAAAATTGTATTGGAAAATATTAAACATATTAAATATAATAAATATCAAGAGAAAATTATAGATTTAACTGGTTTAGTTTATAAAAAAGAAACTAATACTTTTAATTTTAATACATTTAAAAATATTGATAAAAAAAATAGTCGAGTAAAAAATTCAAGATTATCAAAATTAAGAAATAAAGTTAAAAATGAAAAAAATAAATTATTATAAATTTAATTAAGTTTTATTAAAATTCTTTATTTAAATTAAATATTTTAGATGATGTAGGTTTTTTATAATCTTGAACTCTTTTTTCAAAGAAGTTTACTTTATTTCTCATACTTATTTGTTCCATAAAATCAAAAGGTTGTTTTACATTATAAATAGGTTCATAACCTAATTGTTTGATAATTCTATCACAACAGAATCTAATATATTGTTTCATATCATCTTTATTCATATTAATTAAATCACAAGGTAATGACTCTGTTATAAACTCTATTTCAATATTAACAGCATCTTCTAATATTTCATAAATTTTATTTTTTGGTAATTTATTACTTAATTTATTATATACTAAACAAGCAAAATCTGTATGTAATCCTTCATCTCTCGATATTAATTCATTACTAAAAGTTAATCCAGGCATTAAACCTTTTTGTTTTATCCAATAAATAGCACAAAAACTACCACTGAAAAATATTCCTTCAACAGCAGCAAAAGCAACAATTCTTTCAGCAAAACTACAATCTTTATGTAAATATCTTAATGCCCAATCAGCTTTTAATTTAACACATGGAATTTGATTTGCAGCATCAAATAATTTTTCTTTTTCTTTTTCATCTTTTATATATGTATCTATTAGTGTAGAATAAGTTTCATTATGAACATCTTCAATTGCTTCTTGAAAATGATAAAAACATTTTCCTTCAATTATTTTAATGTCATCTACAAAATTAGTAGATATATTTGCATTTACAATACCATCACTACTAGAGAAAAACGCTAATATATTTTTAATAAAGAATTGTTCATCTTTATTTAATTTTTCAAAATCTTCAAAATCTTTTTGAAAATCAATTTCCTCAACACTCCAATTCAATGATTGAGCTAACTTATATGCTCTCCAAAATTCGTGATCTTTTATTGGAAATAAAGTATAACGTTCATTTTTGGGATCTAAAATAAATTCCATATTTAATTATAAATAAATTTTTTTTTTAAATCATTTTTTTAAAATATATAAATTAAATTACAAATTTTTTTCTAATGTTAATATATAATGATGAATGTATTAGACAGTATCAGAGCTCCAAGAGTATTACCCCCACAAGTTGATATGTTATTAAATCAATCTTTAATTGTTTCATTAATAATCTTATTCCAAGGAAGTTTTGGTGGTGCTGGTGTTGGTGTAGTACCAAGTGTTATTAGAAATTTAAATCAAAATATGTTAGGTAGAGTATTCTTATTAACATGCATTGGTTTTGCTGCTACTAGAAATGTAGAATCAGCTTTATTATCTGCTGTAATTTTTGGATTAGTTATGCATTTATTAAGAACACCAGAAGAAAGAGCTGAACAAGGAGGAATATTTTAATTAAATAATTAAATAATTTAATTAATTTTTTTTTTATTTTTTTTATAATTATAATTTATTAATGAAACCAAATTTAGTAAATGAAAAATTATTAAATAATATTTTTATTACTAATAATAACAATTTACAGTTTAATTGTTTAATATTATCAGGATTTATTATTGTAATTGTAATTTATTTAATTTATAAACATAAAAATAAAAAATAAATTTCTCGTTTTATATTAATTAAAAATAAATATAATTAATTATATAATGTCAACACAAATTGAAGACATAAATTATGATGATTTTAATGGAGGAGAACAACAAGATCCTGAAGTAGAAAATATATTAAATGAATTAAATCAACAAGAAAATGATGATGAAGATTATATTATGGATGAACCTATACAAACAACAGAAGATAATACTAATAATCAAAAAAAAAGTATTATGGATACTTGTACATCTTTAATTAAACCAGCAATTATTGTTATTATAATATCATTTTTATTAAATAATCCTTTTGTAATAAATTTATTTTCAAACTTAGAATTCTTAAAAGATAGTGAAGGAAGTTTAAATATGGTAGTATATTTGATATTATCTTTAATTGCAGGATGTTTATTTGTATTATGTAATGTATGTTCTGACATGTTTATGTAACATTTTAATTAATAATTTATTCTTGCATTTGATCTTCTTAATCTTAGGTGTTTGGGGATCTGAGAGTGTCTGGGTGAAGGAGCAGAAGGAGCAGAAGGTAACATTGTATTGGTAAAAGGATCAGGGTTTCTAGATACTATATCCATAGCATTTTCAATTGATATTGCATTAGGTGCTCCTGTACGTCTTAATCTTTTTTTTAATTGATTCTTTAATTGAGTTTTATTCATATTATTTATTGATGATACTAAAAAATCATAATTAGGATGATTATGTGATAAAGAATCAATTAAAACATCTTTTAATTCTTGTACAGTATATTGACTAAATAATTTAGATTTATTTAAGTTAGAACCACCTTTTTTTTTATATTTTCTTGAACGTCTAGATCTTCTAGATTTTTTTTTATTACCTTTGTGTGATTTTCTAGATTTTCTTGAACGTCTTGATTTTTTTCTACAAGAACATCTTTTAGAATTTCTTCTGCTTTTACAAGATTTTCTTTTCATTCCCTTACAAGATTTTTTACGTGAACCTCCTAATCCAAATAAAGATAACATATATATTTATTAGTTAGATTTTTTTTAATCTTTATAAAATTTTAAATATTTTACATGTTCATTTGGATAATTTTGTTTAATAATAAATGGAATTTTATTTAATTCATATTCTTTTTCTGCAATTATTAATGAAGTTAATTCAGTAATTTTTTTATCTATTTTAATTTGTTCTAATTCAACATTAGTTAATTTTATAGTACTTCCTGCATCTATCATCATAGCACGAGCACCAATTAATTTTGCTTTTTCATATTTATTTGGAAATTTATTCATTATATTATATTATAATATATAAATCAATTTTATATGAATGTTTTTTTAAATTATAAAAATAAAAAAAATGATAACATATATTTTTATATTAATAATTATAATTTCATAATTTTATTTAAAAATTTAAAATTTTTAATTACAGATAATAAAAAAATAGAAGAAGATAAATCATATAATTACATATTTATAATTTCTAAAAATATTGAAAATATTAATTTTAAATTAAATAATAATAAAATACAATATATACCTTATTCTAATTTATTAATTTATATATGTAATATTTTAATTTTATTTAATGTAAAAAATTTATATATTTATGAATTTGAAAATATATTAAATTATATTGATAATTATAATGATTATATAAATAATATTAAAATATTTAACAATTTTATTATTAAAAATAAAGAAATTATTAATATAATTAAATTTACTAGTGATTCAATTTATAAAATTAATTATAATCAAAATATTCAAATAAATAATAATTTTAATAGTAATATATTAAATTATTATGTCAATAGTAATAACATTAATCAAGATATAATTTTAACTAAAAAAATAGAATTATTAAATAAAAATAAAATCAATATTAATACTTTATTAAATAAAAATAAACGTACAATTAATACTGTATTAATCAAAAAAAATAAAAAAAATAAAAAGATAAATAAACGAAATGAACAATATTCAGAATATAATGATTGTGTTAATTATTAATCTGTTAAATAATTTAACCTAAATATTTTCACTAAATTCTAAATTTAAAGTATTTAATTTACTATAAGAATCACTCCATTTAATATTTGGTTCTTTATTATGTAAATTAATATATTTATTTACAGCAAATTCATAGTTTTTATCAGGTTTATATTCTTCTTTTGTATTAACATTTACATCAATTAATGAATCTTCAAATGGTACTTGACATGTTAAATAATTTTTAAATGTAGCCCAATTAACAGGAATTTTTTTAAGAACTATTCTACAAAAACATATTAAATAATTTACAGTAGCAAACCTATAATCTTCTAATGTTTTTATTTTATCATTAATACATTTTTTTATATTATTTAATGATAATTTGGTTGGATTTATTTGTAATGTAATTATAGCAATATCATTACTAAATTGAATACTAAATTTATTTTGTAAATTAATATTAGAAATTTCAATTATATCTTTTGTATTAATTGTTGATGAAAATTCTTCTTCATTACAAATGAATTTAATTGGAAGATTAGACATAATTACAATTTATTTTAATAAATCATTTTTTTATTAATATTTAAAGATTAAGTATATTTATATATACAATTACATGAATTTGCCTTATAATCAATTTACAAATATAAATTTTTTGTCTTCAACAGAAAGATTATATAAAAGTAAAAATTATATACCTTATAAATTTAAAAATCCAACTAAAATTTGGAATAATCATATTAAATCAAATAAATATTTTGAATATATTTATCCATTAGATTCACATTTTTATAAAGAAAATTCTTATAAATCATTAAATAAAAAAAAATTTAAAGACTTGAAAAAAGAAAATAAAAAAACAAATAATCTTTTATATATTTTATATAAATTAAATTTTGAAGATATTGATAATTTTAATAATTTATGGAGTGAAATTTATGATAAAATAAAAAAAAATTCTATTACAGATAAATTTACTTGGTATCAATTCTTTAAAAATAAATATAATAACAATAATGCATTTAATCACTACAATGATAATGAAAATTAATTATTAATGTTTTACCCATCTACCTGATTTATTTATATAATTATTTCCATCATTACCTTTTAATTTATTAATTCCTAATTCATTACATACAGCAGCAGGAAATGGAGGACTATTTCTATTACAATATTTTTTTTGTTGTGCAGATGTTCCGTATTTACATAAATCAACACAACCTAACTTAGAATTTTCTTTTAGTTGATTTTCTTTTAGTTGATTTTCTTTTAGTTGATTTTCTTTTAGTTGATTTTCTTTTAACTGATTTTCTTTTAACTGATTTTCGTTTAACTGATTTTTTTTTAACTGATTTTCTTTTAATTGATTTTCTTTTTGTTGATTTTCTTTTTACTAATTTTCTTTTTTTACCACCTTGAGAATGAGAATATTGTTGTTGTCTTCTTTTTTCTGATATTTTATTTACATTATTTCTAAATTTATCTTTTGCATTTTTAGAATTTTTTTCTTTTTGTCTTTTTTCTGATATTTTATTTACATTATTTCTAAATTTATCTTTTGCATTTTTAGCAGAGGAGTTTTGATTCCCAGATTGTGATGATTCTACTAATTCAGGATTTTTATCTTTAGAACCATATCTTGATTCAGGTTTTGATGTTCTTTGAAACCAAGATTGTGATGATTCTACTAATTCAGGATTTTTATCTTTAG
>Ga0160423_10001532_pt1 | contig 19344 bp, 18 predicted proteins | sample CRUFie14St8metaG_FD_108191 | JGI IMG/M metagenome (GOLD analysis project Ga0160423, IMG submission 108191) | Marine microbial communities from the Costa Rica Dome - CRUD Field 142mm St8 metaG | ecosystem: Environmental > Aquatic > Marine > Oceanic > Photic zone | place: Costa Rica: the Eastern... | reverse complement strand
TTCCGACACGCACTGCTCTAAATGTTGTTTCCCTTTGATGCAGAACAGTCATTTGTGAGATGTTGGTCGGGGGAGGCATGCGCATCAAAGGTGTAGTTTCTTCGGGTCTCGGCCGGGCTCATATTTTTATGTCGCAACATCATTATCAAGAACAATTCAAAACAATCATTGGTAGAAGTGCCTGGCCAGGTACATTGAATGTAAATGTGGAAGGTGGGTTTCTAAAAGAATACCAAAAACTTAGGGTATCTGCAGGGCTCGATGAAGGAGAATCAAGTGAAATCGAGGCTCATCGAATCAAAGGGTTTGACAGAGATGGCGTATCATTTGGTGGTGCAACAGCATTTTTGGCCAAAATCTCTTCAGATGGTACCTCTGTTGATTGTGCAATTTTGATTCCAGACCTTACAAGACATGATGATGTAGTCGAAGTTATTGCCGAAGTATTTTTGCGAGAATATTGCAAATTAGAGGATGGCGATCACGTTAGTATCGTCCTTGAATAATGTCAAATTGGCGGATCAAAATTTCTTTTTGTTGTAATCTTGCTAATTCTTGCCATCTTTTACTGGTTCGGTCAGGTGCAGATATTTCAGGTTCTTCTGAGATAAAATCATCAAAAACATCCCAAGACACATTCCATAGAATTAACCAATCAGGTTCACTCAATCCAAGATCAATCTCAACATTTGGATTGTCTCGCGCTTCAACAATTCTATCTTTATCGATATTATTTGTGATAAATAGCAACATTGCACTAGCAATTCTTCTGACTTGATTCCAAACAAACCCTGTGGCGTTTATCTCGAACCCTAATATGCGTTCAGAATTAATCCATGGTCTGCAAAATTCTACTGTTCTTATCGTGGTTCTATTTGGTTCACGTCTACAAAAATTTGACCAGTCATGCTGACCTTCGAACAGAGAACATAGTTCTGTGAAGGCTTTGAGATCAGGTTCAATCCAGCCTTCCATACATTCCATTCTGTACCTGTAGGTTCTTCCTGTTGAGATTCTAGCACTCCAATCAGAATCCACTCTTTTGACATCAAAAAGCGAAATTGATGTGGGAATTTGATGACCAACAGCTCTCAAAAAACCATCTGGGCCCATAGCATTCCATCTTTCTTCATCTAAGTCAATCGATCCTCCATTTAACCGAACATGAACTCCAGCATCAGTTCTGCTTGAAAGTGCCATGGGCATTCTTTCGTTAGTCCATTTCAGTTTCTTTTGAAAAACATGCATGAAACTGCCTTGGACAGTTTCAACATCGGGTTGAACCTGGCTTCCTCTAAATGTGTCACCGAAATAGCCGTATCTGAAGGCGATTCGCGCCTTCTGCAATGTCAGACACCTCACTCTGAGCCGAGGGTTTTAGCCGCATCTTCAGCAGTGAAACCGAGTCCGCCAACTGCCCAAGTAAGTGCTTGTTTCAACCATGGTTGAATCATTGGGTTGTCTCTTCCTTGGCCAACTCTTTCTATTGCTTCGACAATAAGTCTGCTAGCATCAAATAGTGTATCTTCAACTGGAATTTCTTCCAATTCAGCCATTTTTTCAAGTCTTTGGTACTCTTTGATAGCCATTGGGATTCTTCCACAATCTAGACAGAAATTTGCGAAAGATGCAACATATTCTAGATTTTCTTCATCTAACTGCATTGCTTTCTTGTAAACTTGCATGATTTTTCCTGCTGGTATGTCTTCTTCCATATCCATTGAAAGTCTCATGAAAGCAGATTCTGCCCACCCGTAGTGTGCAACTGCGTTTTCTGGATTTTCTTTTATTGCCTTGTCGAACAAATCTAATGCAGAATTGAAATCCCCTGCTGATAGTGCCATGCCTGCCTCTTGAATTAGGTCGCTCATGTCCATGCCTCACAAAACAGGTTTTTGAAACCTATGTGTATATTTACTCAGAAGCAATTTGGTCTTTTAATTCACTTAGAATTCCAGATTGGCTGTGTCTTTGGTGCATTTCATTGAGCAGTTGCTCGGTTTCTTTCCATTTGTTTATGCTGTAAAGTGAAAACTTTGGATCTGGGAGGTCTACTTTGCGAGTTCTCTGATAAGTTACAAACGCAAACATTTTCTTCAAAAAACCCACAGCTCCAGTTGATTCTGTCGCTGGGGTTTCTGGTGCTGCCGAACCAACGGAAACTGCCATCGAATCCTCACCAATTCCTAGTTGACTTCCTGTATCGCAAATAATCGTGTTATATCCTAGAAGTGCTCCCAAAAATGTTCTTTGTGTTCTGATTTCATTTATGTTGTCGAACAAGATTCTTCTTCCATCGCCAGGTATGAAAAGGTGTTGAGTGAATATTACTCTATGATTAGTTATAGCGTAATGGAAACTTCGCTGGTAAAAGACTGTGAATGCTATGAACAGAACAAACCAGAATATTCCAAAGCTAAGATAGTAGAATTCGTCTATCGGTATAAAGTCAGTTTCAATTACTCCGAGGTAAACAAGAATGTTATCTAAACTCAAGACCATTGGAGTAAATGTGACGATAAGGAGGAATCCAGTAGTCCATTTACCACTTGTTGCACCATTAAACATTCTGTTGACCCATGTTATTCCTAGCATCACAAATACAAATCCAAAGTTACCAATTTTACCGAATGTTATCAGAGCTTGCATTAGCGTAGCGATGGTTGACCCATCCCCTTCCCAATCGATTTCAAACATCCAGTGTGCTCCAAGAACTAACAATGCAAGAAGGTACATCGGAACAAAAGCAAATACAGATGGTTTCATGTGTTTTAGAATTTCTTCATCACCAGTAAGTCTGAATCTTTCACGTAGTTTATCACTGGAATCAACGACGTTGGAATTAGTTGCGGGAGTCTCTTCAGTAGGTGCCGGAGTTTCCTCAGTCGGGGCTACATTCTCATCTGACATTTCTATCTCTCCATTATTCCTTGGGGTTATGTTGGTCATGAATGTATCGGAGAATTAGAGTAAAATTCCCCAAGAATGTTCAGCATTGCCTCTAATCGTAGTCCAATCTTTGCGTGTCCTAACGCCTTGTTCATCGTCAATTTCAAGTCTATTCACAACAAGAGGATATTCGTTGTATGTAAGGTGTGATCTCAAACCTCCAACTGTTGGTTGGTCAAATGTCCAATGGGCTCTGGTTACTGCTGATGCTTCAATCCTAATTTCAGTAACTCCGTTCCACATGTGAACATGAAAAACAGGAAGTCCTTTCTCGTTACATGTTTTTTCCACATTAACTTGACTGAATTTTTCAGTTCTTTCACGAGAAACATCGTGAAATAGACCTCCCTCTGAAAGCGAAATGTGGGATATATCTCGCTTCTTCCATGGTCTTGAATCTCTCGCAGTTATAGTTGGTGCAAAATGTGGTACAAACCAGTCGATGTAAGATCCATCTTCAAAATGGAGCATACCCCAATACCACGGTGGAGACGGTGCCTGGACACATACTTTCTGAAAATATGCGGTTCCAGATACTGGTTTGCCATCGATTTCACCGCCACATTTTGCCCCGTGTAACCTAGATATTCCATATCCCATTCCCATTCCATATTCTGCTTGAGCAACTTTCAGACTTGACATAGCCTTGTTCCAAGGAGTCATATTCAGGTCAAAATCACCGTGTTCAGTTTCCAGTCTAACCCAGAATCTATCCTCATCAGGTGAGAGACCCATGGAATACTCATTTTTTGTGCTGCTGGCAACTATCCCACCCTTTGCATGTGGCCACCCTGGGTGGTCTTCTGCAAGAACTAATATCCGCGATTCCTCCAAAACCAATGGCTCAATCATTTCTTTTCCATCATACCACCATGCAGCAACCATGCCATCCATTGCTATGGCGCCATTTTCATCAAATCCAGGGCGACCTTTTGGTTGCCATGGATAGCCATTGACTTCGACTAATGGATTGTCTTTAGTAGACCACAAGACCATTAATTGTTTTCCAGCAGGATTCCCTTCGTCATCATCCAGCATAACCAGCCACCACCACCAGTCCCATGTTAAGTGGTGAATCGGGGGGAGATTTTGCAACTTCCAAAGACTTGACAAATCTCCTTCAAATCGATTGATATCAATCATCAATCGACCTCCTTGCCTTTGAATATCGTTTGTCCAATGTACCATGCAATAGCGCCTTGGAACGTTAGAACTAGAGATGCTGTGAGCATAGAAGCCCAGGCGGATATGCCAAGTCCTGGGTCACCAGAAAATCCAGCTAATGCTTGAGCGCCAGGTAAATCCACATATGCTACTTCTCCGGTAAAGAAGTCAGGTTCGTCAAATTGGTGTCCTCCTCCCCACAAACCTTGTTCTATTAAGAAGAAATTATCTGGCCAGAAGATCAGCGTTCCTGCATCTACGATGGTAAGTCCCCAGCCGATTACTGAGAAGTACCGAATGGAAGAATCCCCTCCTGTGAAAATTGAAACAAATGCCATTCCTAATTCCCACGCTGCAAATATCAAACACAGAACAACTCCATTCTTCCAGATTATTCCAAATCCACAAAATATTGTCCCGTAAACCAATGACACCAACATTGCCGAGAAGGCAATAGACATCCACACACCTATGTCCGCCCATCTGAACAATCCATCAGATGGGCCGAAGAACCCTGTTACTAGACTTAAGAAAACACACAATCCAATGATGAAAGGCCAAGTAATTCCGATGTATCCTATCATCCTGTAAAGTAATACTTCCCCTCTGGAGATTGGTTTTGCTAAAATGTAATGCAAAGTTCCTTCACTCATCTCATCACGTATCAGTCCAGTTGCTAAGAATAAAGGCAAAAATATTCCAAGAAGGTAAATGATTCCGAATTTACCAATTCCGAGTATAAATGCTCTGTGGCTAGCTTCTTTTCCGTATTTATCTTCATCTGGATCTTCATCTACTCCAATGTCGCCCTCAATGTAGATTGTTCCATTTATTGAATCGATAATTATCAAGATGTCGCATTGAATATTATTGTTATTGGTGTCTCTTTGAGATGCAGTGTCTTTATTCTGACAATCTCCATCATCATCTTTTCCAACTGAATTTTCGCCATCTTTCATATCATCCCAGTCAAAATCATCTTCATTTATCCATTTTTCAGGGGGGTCAGGTTCAACACCTATTGGAATAGATTCTGCCGAATCGGGATTACTTCCCTCAAGGATTTCTTGGCCATTAGGGTAGCCGTCACCGTCATTGTCAAATGAATCTCCATCGTTATCGATAGCCTCGAATTCTGAATTCATTCCATCGATGTAAAATAATAACATTAGCATAATTGTTAATGCTGATGCTCCCAATATTACCCAGGTTGAAATTCTCTGACGATATTGCCTCATCGTAAATTCAGCTATGGCTGTAGATTTTCGGTCCAACTTAGACCAAACAGTGTCCATCTTCGAACTCAAATCGAGTCCCCCGTCAAATATTTCAGAATAGATTGGAGATCATCATCTGGGTTGTCTATTGCAGTCACGATAAATCCGCCTTTTACGATTAATTCAGGCAATCTTCGATGTACTGCTCCAAGATCATTGGTTTCTAATACCAGTCGATTATTACTCACAAAGTTTACTCCAGTTATCTCCTCAATGTCGATTAAATATTTCCCAACTTCTCGTGGATTTTCACATTCTAGGACAATTTTGTGCGGGTGTTGGTCTAACATTTCTCTTATTGAGTGAGAATTACCCAATGCGAGAACTCTTCCACGATGTAAGATTACTATCTGCTCAGTAATTCTTTCAATCTCGCCAAGTATGTGGCTTGAAACTAGAACAGTTCGACCCATAGCGCCAAGTTCTTTGATTACATTCATTATCGTGGTTCTCGCTAATGGGTCACACCCTTGTAACGGTTCATCAAGAATGATTAAATCAGGATTATTCACAAGTGCATGGGCTATTTTTACACGTTGGCGCATACCTTTGGAATACTGTCCAATTTGTTTGTGCATTACATCATCCAAAGATACGAACTTTAGAACTCGTGTTGCTTCTTTCTCAGCCTCTGCTCTCGTTAAACCGTGTAGCCTTGCGAATGTTGTTACGAAATCAAAACCAGTCATCCAATCATGTAGTTTTTCATGTTCTGGGACAAATCCAACTCTTGAGTAAGGTGCTGTGTTTTTCCAGGGGTCTTCACCAAATAATCTGATGGCTCCAGAACTTGGTCTGATTTTGCCCATCATCAACTTGAACATGGTTGATTTTCCAGCACCATTCATTCCTAAAATTCCAGTAACGCCGCCTGATATTCCCAAGGATATGCCTGTCGCGGCATTTATTCTGCCATATGACTTTGAAACCCTGTCAAACATTACTACTGGTACATTTTTACTTGGACTCCATGCATCTGTCTCAGCCTTTCCTGATTGATTCAAGTCGGGTATCATTCTCTTGTCACCTCCATCGAGCTAACTCTATTTGCTAAGAGATACAATGCTAATCCATTCACCAAAACCACTGATGCCAGACTCCATGCCCATGGGTGGTTGTAAGTTGATTCTATTCCCAATAATTCTTGACTTATATGGCAAACAGAATCGAAAGGAGAGATGACATAGAGTATCGAATTTTCAAACAATCTATCAATGATAGATGCAACAGCTTTTGTGCCCATTAAAATCGCAATAAGGCCAATTGCGGGGAAGAACTTACCCCTCGAAATGCTAGATAGGGAAAGACCGATTGAGGTATATGTAAAGGACAGAATAATTCCTGATAGGAATGCTCCCAAGAACATTGGAAATGTATCAATGATCCATGCCCAACCTCTTCCTTTAACCAAAATTTCGGAGAGATAGTATAGGATTAGAGTTCCGTTGATTACTAACAATAATATCATAGCAACGGAAAGGAATTTCATTGATGCATAATCAAATCGGTTTATTGGTCTTGAAAAGTAAATTGCACTAGTTCCATGGGTTCTGTCTTCCGAGATAATGCCGCCAACCAATAATGCAGCCAAGATTGGATAATAGAGAATGTTTCTCGGAAAGAAACCTAAAACGTGGCCATATAGATTATTTCTGTTCACTCCCCAAAGGTCATAGAAATAAGAGTCACCCAATACACCGAATAAAACTACCATTGCAACATCTGTCAATGATGCAATTATTACGAAAAAGACAAACAATTTTGTAACCAAATTCCAAGGCCTGTGTCCTTTTTTGAATATACCAAGAATATGGTGTCTAAGTATTGTCCAATTTCTCATCCATCTGGGATTTAATTCCCCATTCCATGGCTGATAGACTTGCTCAAAAATTTGGCCTTGCGGAGCAGAGGCGATCTGTGCTCCAGAATCATCATCTGGATTTGCTGACCAGGCTGCTTGCATTTTCGTCTGTCCTGTAACGGGAGTTTGTGCGTCGAAGGAAGCCTCTTTTTCCTTCACTGGTTCGAATGGCTCTTCTGTCAGATAGAACCCTCCAATAACTCGTCACTACTTTTGACATCATGCCCAAGCCTCTCCATAATTACAAGAAATAGGTCTTCAAGACTGGCTTCATAGTCGTGCATTTTTCTTACTTGGCTGCCAACTTCAGCGGCTGATTTTAGGATTTGCGAATAGGTTTCATCTCCCGTATGTCCTATTCGCATCACTCGACCTTCTCGTCTAACTTTGAGCCCAGAATCTTTCAGGGATTCTTCCATTTTCGATGCGGCGCCCCATACATGGATTTCTACTTCTTTATCGATAGCTTTGAGATCCTCAATCTTGCCTTGAGCGGCTAATCTGCCTTTGTGTAACAGAACTATATTGTCACAAAGTCTCTCAACATCTTCCATAAGATGAGACGCCATTAGCACTGAACGCTCACCAGATTGAACTGTGATATTAAGCGTGTTTAACATAAATTCTCTAGATTTTGCATCCAAACCATTGCTTGGTTCATCAGCAATAATCAATTCAGGGTCGTGAATAAGTGCACAAGCAAGTTTTGTCGCTTGCTTCATACCTGTTGAAAATGTTGAGACCTCTCTGTATCTTTGCTCTCCTAGACCAACGTACTCCAGTGCTTGATGTGCGCGCTGTAGCGCAACATTAGGATTCATTCCAATCAATTCGCCACAGTACTTGACTTGGTAGATTGCCTCCATATTGGGGTTTAATGCATCATATTCAGGCATATATCCAATTCGTTGTCTTATTTGTTCACCCTGTGTCCTGATGTCGTATCCTAGTACACTGCCTTCTCCTGAAGTAACTTGAATCAGTCCTAGAATGGTTTTCAGAAATGTGGATTTACCTGCACCGTTGGGTCCGAGTAGTCCAGTAGCGCCTTTTTCAATTCTGATATCCAAAGAATCTAGTGCTAAATGTGGCCCATACATTTTTGTCAGGGCTGATGATTCTATAATCAACTCCCTGTCCATAGGCAAAACTCATGTCAAGAAGCACTTGAACATAACCCATTATCGTATGCCTTCTCTTGTTTTTACTGCAATACCTTTTGTTGAGGATGCCATTTCTGAAACGGTTGAATTTGACCTACCAAAACCAACCAAGTTCCCGTTTGTATCTACTATCAAAACATTCTCATTTGGCCTTAGCCATTTGTCAACGCCTTCGACGAATCCATGCATTACATTCCTGCCCTGTTTTATGAACGGAACAGCGTCATCAGTCACTACAATCCAAGCAGGTCCTTTGCCTGGACAAAATCCAAAATCTTCATCTGGGAATCCAACAGGAATCTTTTCTTTACGAAGAGAATGAAGTAATGTAGCACCATCGATGGTTAGAGATATTCCTCCTTCAGCGAGTCGTGGTGAAAATAGATGTCTTCCTTCTTTATCGGTCATATTTCTGATTCTTTCTGTCCTGCTCATGGTGAAAGTAGCATCATGGCATATTTCCAGAGCTATAGAATTTTCAACATTTAGTAGAACAACTAATTTTTGAACCATCTGTTCTGTTAGGCGTTTGTTTTGGTTTCTTTTAGGTTCATCAAGAGATAATTTTTTGAACATTTTTTCATGAAGGTTCTCAGTATCAGATATATCAAAAGTGATAATTTTCCTGTCTGATATTCCCAGACGTTCCAACTCCCTTTGAGTCCAGGATAAATCAGGTCTTCTTTTCCAAAGCCAATCTGGTCCTTCGATATGTGCCCAAGGGTTTAGGTCTTCAAGACCCCATGGAAGTAAACCGACAGGGGTGTAAACAAATAATTCGTAATCGGTGTTTACCAGTTTATCTGTCAAATATCCAATTCTTTCTCTCCAAGGTGCACTTGCACCGTGGAATACTATTACGTCTCCTGTTTTATTTGATCTCCACCTAGAAAATAATCTTCTTCTTGCTAATTCGATTTGTGGCCGATGGTATGTGTCAAAACCGCCCCAAGATTCAGACCCAATTCTTGGACTGGTTTGTGAATACACCAACCAATCCCAATTATCTTCCCACGCACCTTTTTCTGAACCAGTTTCTTTTGACGCGGTAACATCATCCAATATTAGTGGCTCCATGGATGAGCGTGCAGGATTGGTTATCAACCACAAAAATGCTTGACGCAATGACGGATGTTGGTGGCTACGCATTTCAGCGAGTTGCCATATCTTTCCATCCCTGATAGCCTGTCTGCATCTAGACATTTCCTGAAGTGTAACTTCAAGATTAAATTTTGCCAAAATTTCAGTCCTTTCATCTTTTGACATGGAGCGGACTTCTGCTGGTGTTACACCTACTACTGCAGGCATCAATATTGGCCATTCCTCCATCTCAGTAATACGTTCAGTACCCCAAGGCGTAAGCAATCTGCCATCTCTGGCAAACAATGCATAGGCAGCAGAGTCAAAGAGATCTGCTCCCATAGCAACAAGCATTGGGAATAGCATAGGGTGGCCACATCCAAACATATGCACTGGCCTGTTTGGAGTGAGATTGGATTTTGATGCTAGCATTATTTTGACCAAATCTCGATAATTGTGATTTTCCATGATTGGAACAATACCGCCGATTGGATGAACAGAAAATGCGTGCTCACTCATTCCTTTTGCGCTTTTCACGCGCAATTCTGGAAAAATTCCTCCTTGAATAGGCCCATTTAACATAGTTCCATTAGCTGCAGTAAGTGATTTTTCTGCACGATTTAGCGTCTCATCTACAGCCTCTTCGACTTCTGCGAAGGTCATGTCAGGTCTGGTGAAAACATCTAACATGGTTGCAATGTCTACGCCAATGTCATTTTGGAATTTCACGATATCTTCTACGCCTACTTCTACATCTCCATAAACATAAGATTGGAATGTTCCTGAATCAGTCATGATGACACCTGGGTAATCAAGGAGAGAATGAACACCATCTGCAAGTGCTTTTTCCTTCAATTCGTCGTGTTTCCAGATCACATAAGAATTTGTAATCAATGCTTGAATTCCATACTTGTTCCACATTTCATTGGGCTCGATAGTACGAATATTGGGATTAATGACTGGTAACAAACAGGGAGTTTGCAATATGCCATGTTTGGTGTGCAATTTCCCAAGTCTTGCTTGGCCATCCCTGTATGAAATTTCGAATTTACCTTCGTCTTGTTCTCTGCATGGTTCTGGTTCTGGTCTGATATCGGATTTCCATTTCATACATTAACCTCCCACGTCAAACAAATTCTACGTTACCATGTGCCAGAATGAACTCTCTGCCTAGTTCATCAAAAGTGTCCAAAAGTTTTGAACTAAATTTAACCGATGCAATCTCATCATCTTCTTCTAGATCTTTTTTGATGCCTTCCAGAGTTCCTGGTGCGGCTCCGCAGGAAAGACAAGCTCCAGTCAAATCTAAAACATATGACAGGCCATTATCATCCCTTTCCTGACTTTCCACAGAAATTCCTCCTCCATGACCATCAAGAGCTGCTCTAACGGGGCCAAGTCTTGCCAACAGAGCACCAACCAAGTCTTCAACATCATGTAGAGAAGATGATTTTAGTTTAGCCTCTTTTTCAACGTCGACAGTTTCAGCAATACGCTTCATAGACTCTTTTTCCATTGCAGCAGCCGCCTCAATCCTATACTGCTCCAATAGGTCATCATCCATGTTTAATCCTCAAAGTAATTATTCAATAAACCTCGTATTTTGTATCATTAGTAAATATCACTTGTGGGGTTGACCAGTACAGTGTTTCATAAAGGTGTGATTGCAGGATGTTACCATGGGAGAAATGGTTCTCGATATCACCGACTTGTATGTCAGTGTCGATGAAACGGAAATCATCAAAGGTTTGTCTCTGCAAATTCACATTGGAGAAGTCCATGCTATTATGGGCAGAAATGGTTCAGGTAAATCAACTCTAGCCAATGCAATAATGGGTCATCCTGCATATACAATTACAAGTGGAACAGTTCGTTTTAATGGTAAATCTGTCGAGGAGATGGAAGTCCATGAAAGAGCGAAGGCGGGCATGTTTTTGTCATTCCAATATCCGTCCTCCATTCCAGGGGTTCAAGTTGGAACCTTCCTAAGGAAATCAGTATCAACAGTAAGAGGCGATGATGCACCTTCTGCTAGGGAATTCAGAAAAGAACTACTATCTCACATGAAATCATTGAATATGGACAAGTCATTCTTGGGCAGATCAGTTAATGATGGATTTAGTGGGGGAGAAAAAAAGCGCTTGGAAATCCTTCAGATGTTATTACTTAATCCCTGTCTTGCGCTTCTAGACGAAACAGATTCAGGACTTGATATTGATGCCCTAAAGGTCGTTTCAGATGGGATAAACTCAATTTCACCTACTGCTGGTTGTCTGCTGATAACACATTATCAGAGATTACTTGACCATGTCGTACCGAATTTTGTTCATGTCATGATTGACGGTAAGATTGTAAAAACAGGCGGTCCTGAGCTTGCACTAGAATTAGAATCTAGAGGATATGATTGGATTGAGGCTTGAGGTGATTTCATGGAAGATAATACAGCAAGAGAAGCTATTGGCGATTACAAGTATGGTTTTCATGACCCAGAGAACGCAACAATAAGATTCGACAAAGGTCTATCCGAACAAGTAGTCCGAGATATCTCAGAATTGAAATCTGAACCTGAATGGATGACTGAAATTCGCGTCAAGGCATACAAAAGATTCATGGAAATGCCAATGCCATCATGGGGTAATTGTGATATGCTTAACCAGATTGACTTTGATGCAGTTACATATTTCCTCAGGTCTTCTAAAGGGACAGAAAAAAACTGGGACGAGGTTCCACAAGATATCAAGAATACATTTGATAGACTCGGAATTCCGGAAGCGGAACAAAAATGGCTAGGCGGAGTAACTGCCCAGTACGAATCCGAAGCGGTCTACCACTCGATAAGGGAAGACCTAGAAGAGCAAGGGGTGATATTCCTGGATATGGATTCAGGGCTCAAAGAATACCCTGAAATCGTGAAGAAATATTTTGCATCCGTAGTTCCAGCTAGCGATAACAAATTTTCAGCCTTAAACACTGCAGTGTGGTCGGGAGGCTCGTTCATTTATGTGCCGAAAGGCGTTCATGTTGAAATGCCAGTGCAAGCATACTTCCGAATAAATGCGAAGAACATGGGTCAATTTGAGAGAACTTTGATAATTGCTGATGAAGGTTCTTCGCTACACTATGTCGAGGGTTGTACAGCGCCTACTTATTCCACAGAATCTCTTCACTCGGCAGTTGTTGAATTAATTGCAATGGATGGCGCAAAGATTCGTTATTCGACAGTTCAAAACTGGTCTGCTAATGTTTACAATTTGGTAACAAAGCGTGGTATCGCGCACAAAAATGCCACAATAGAATGGGTTGACGGCAACATAGGCTCAAAATTGACAATGAAATATCCAGCAGTGCTTCTGAAGGGAGAAGGTGCGCACGCAGAAGTAATTTCAGTTGCTTATGCTGGAAAAGGGCAACATCAAGATGCTGGTGCAAAAGTCCACCACCTAGCGCCAAATACTACTTCGAATATTTTGTCTAAATCTATTTCCAAAAACGGCGGCCGCTCATCATACAGAGGGATGTTACAAGTCACTCCAAAGGCACATGGTTGCAGGTCAAAAGTCATCTGTGACGCTCTAATGTTGGATTCTGATAGTCAATCTGACACATATCCTACCATGGAAGTTGGCAACTCTAGTGCTGATTTAGAGCATGAAGCAAGCGTCTCTAAAGTAAGCAATGACCAGTTATTCTATCTAATGTCCAGAGGGCATAGCGAAGAAGAAGCAATGGGTCTAATCGTTAACGGATTCTTTGAACCATTTACCCGAGAACTGCCAATGGAATATGCAGTGGAACTTAACCGCCTATTAGAATTGGAAATGGAGGGCGCAATTGGATGATTCAATATCATGAAATTGCTATACCACCACGTTCTGAGCATCTTTGGCGATACACGCCCTGGCACAGGATTCATCCAACAAAAGTGGAAGAAATTCCAACATCTGATCCCATGAAGTTTTCAATTGGAACTGACCATGAAATTGAAAGTAGCGAAGAAATTGCGAGGAATTTCATCCATAGCGCATCAAACGTATGTAAATTAGTAGAATTAGATAATGAGTCAACAGAACTGGATATCAGATGTTCAGGTCATGTTTGTTCGGGCGAATTAAGAATAGTATCAAACGGTAATTCGTCGTTAGTTATCAGAATTTCTGGCGACGCTGGCTGGAGTGGCCTGCGAATATTAGGTAACGTTACTGGGACATTTTCAGTAGCGATAATCAACGATTTAGCAACAGATTCACATTTGCTCAAATGTGAAGATTGGTTTGTTGATAGAGATTCAGAATTAGAATATGCTGGTATGTCATCAGGAGGATTTTTGAATAAATCTGATATCAGAATTAACCTCGACAAACAAGGTGCTTCTTTTAGAGGAGGGGTTGCATCAAACGGGCACGGAAGTAGACATGATGACAACCACGTGGAAATCTCGCACGATTTTCCAAATACTACATCTTCTCTAGTCATTCATTCTGCTTGCGATGACTCATCACACTCAGTAGGGACTGGTCTTCTCACAATCGTAGAGGACGCCAACGGCAGCGATGCAGGCCAAGTTTTCAGAAACTTATTACTTTCAGAAAAGTCAAGAGCGGAATCTATTCCAGAGTTAGAGGTGTTAGCGGATGATGTAAAAGCAGCCCATGGTGCCGCTAGTGCGCCTGTTGATGTAAACCAAATCCACTATCTGCAATCAAGGGGTTTGTCTGAAGGTGAAGCATCGGCTTTGATTGTAGAAGGATTTCTAATGGATGCATTCAAAGACATAAAGAACGAGGACATAGTATCAGTTTTAAGAACGAGATTACTGGTTCATCTCGAGTGTTTAATCAAGGGGTGATTGATTGAAGGAAGATTTTCCAATACTATCGCGCCAAGTAAATGGCCGGAATCTGGTTTACCTTGACAATGCGGCTACAACACAAAAACCTCATTGTGTAATTGATGCAATGAACCAATATTATTCACTATCAAATGCAAATGTACACAGAGCAGTCCACACATTAGCAGGAGAGGCAACTGAAGGATATGAGAAATGTCGAAGTCTTCTGAAGGAGAGATACAATGCTTCTCGAGCCATAATAACTAGTGGAACGACAGAATCGATTAATCTAGTTGCTCATGCTTGGGGGGAAGCAAATTTGGAAGATGGCGACGCTGTGATCTTAACAGAAATGGAACATCACAGTGACATTGTGCCTTGGCAAATGCTGGCAGAAAGAAAATCCATTGAATTGAGGTACGTTCCTGTAATTGATGGTAATCTTGATATGGATATTTTTGATGCTTCTCTTGATGGTACAAAACTAGTTTGTGTGGTCCACACCTCAAACGTTCTAGGAGTTCGTAACCCAATTGAAGATATTATTACTAAATCAAAATTAGCAGGTGCTAAAGTTTTGATAGATGCAGCACAAGCAGTTCCTCATGAAGAAATAGATTTTGAACAATTAGGTGCAGATTTTATGGCGTTCAGCGCTCATAAAATGTGTGGCCCGACTGGAATTGGGGCACTGCTTGTTAGTGAAAACGCATTTGAGAAGATGCAACCCTTCATGGGCGGTGGAGATATGATTCAAACAGTTTCAATAACAGGTTCAACATACCAAGTTAATGAACACAAATTCGAAGCAGGAACACCAAGAATAGCAGAGGGAGTTGGTTGGGCAGCAGCATTAGAATGGATGTCAAACATCGATTTAGAAAAACATCATTCTCGACTCATAAATATCGCTAGACATGTGAAACAAGAGCTAGTCTCCAAAGGAATGACGGTATATTCACAATTGGGCGAAAAAGATGCAGCAGTGGTTTCATTCACTCATCCAAGTATACATCCAGAAGATTTTGCGAGGCTTTTGGACGCCCAAGGAATAGCAGTTAGAACCGGGCATCACTGTGCACAACCACTAATGGAAAGATTAGGGGTTTCTGGTACAATCAGAGCATCGTTTTACATTTACAATGACGAAGATGATGCCAACACTTTCTTGAATGGGATAGATCGAGTCTTGGAGGCAATGGCATGAAATGGCCTGATGCGTTACAAGAGATAATTGATGAATTCAAAGAAATAGAAGACCAATTCGAAAAGTTGGAGATTCTGATGGATTTCTCATCAAAAGTTGATGAACTTCCAACAAGCGATTGGAATGATGAAACATTGGTCAAAGGCTGTCAATCAGTCGCTCATGTGAAAATAGATGTCAATGACGGTAAAGTTTGGCTTAAATCGGCAGCTGATGCGAAAATGGTTCAGGGTTTACAGGGAATACTAACAATAGCAATCAATGGTAATGGAGTTAACGAAGTTCTTGCCCTGACGCCAGAATTTGCAGAGGAAGCAGGAATATTGAATAGTCTTACACCATCTAGGTCAAATGGATTTAGGACTATGTTTGATATGATTCAATTAATGGTTAGGAGGAGTCAGTAATGACAGATAAACAAGAAGTTTTGGAAGCATTAGATGAAGTAGAAGACCCAGAATTAAAAATCTCAATTGTAGAATTAGGCCTAGTTTATGATGTTAGGTTTGAACAAAAAGACGGTAAGGAACATGCTGAAATTGACATGACTTTGACAAGCCCGGGTTGCCCATCAGCCGCCGAAATCATGGCTGCAGCGCATAGAGCAGCTTTGAAATCAGTAGAAAGTGTTCACATAAATTTGGTTTGGGCTCCTCGCTGGGATCCGAAAATTCATGCATCAGAAGATGCAAGAATGGATATGGGAATTTGGGATTGATTGTAACCCAAACTAGTAGGGCTTATTTGTCAAACTATACACCGGTAACTATGCACAGGAAGAGAATATTACCATTCCTTCTTTGCATGGTCATTTTACAGGTCACATTGTCAAGTGCGATTGCGGGTCCTGTTCAAACGGTCGAAATCAAATCTGAACCACCAGCATGGCCGGAGGGTGGCGTTGCATACGACAACATGGTTCAGATGGCAGATTTTGGATATCGCAAAATCGACACAGAAGCTAATATCAATGCAAGAAATTGGATAGCCTCCGAACTTGAAAGCATGGGATATGATGTTGAACGTCAGCCTTTCCAAACCCAAGAATGTTCGAATTGTGAGAACATTGTTGTTACTATCAATGGAACTCTGGAAGACGATTGGATTGTTGTAGGAGCACATCATGATGCAATATGCTATTCACCCCCGCCGATTGTTGGCCAAACGTATCCCACTTGCACAAGTTCTGGTGCATATGATGATGGGACAGGAACTGGGTCATTACTAGAACTGGCTAGGGCATTTTCCCAGTGGGAAGGTAAACCACTGCATACTTGGAAACTAGGTTGGTGGGATTATGAAGAGTGGCAAGGTTCATCATCATCAGAAAGTGGTGGAAAAGGAAGTCTTCATTTTGTAGAAGAACAAATTCCTGAAGATGTTAATGTGACATATGTTAATTTGGATATGTTTGGATTAAATTGGCCTGTGCCTACTCCACTTGCCAGTCAATTATCTGGTTGTGATGAGGATTACTGGACGCTATACATGTTTACATCCCCCGTAAACGATTGGTCTTACTATGAATCAAATGGATTAGAAGTAACAAATGAGATGAAGACAAATGCAGCATGGTTCCAAAACCATCTCAAAGAGATAAATTCTAATCTATCGCATCCAGAAGAATGGGTTCAGGTTATTGATGATACAAAAGGAAACTCTGACCATTATAATTTCATAATGAACAATCACACAGCAACATGGCTTAGAGGCCAGCATCAATATGTTGCCGAGGAAGGAGATACTTGTGAACAAACTCCTAAACATGCCCAAACAGACAACGTAGTGGTTATCAATAACCTTGCAGGTGGTAGGAGTAATTTGGAATCTGGTCTCCAAACTGGATTAAATGTTGTAGCAACATTAGGTTGGTGGGACTGGAACTCAATGGCAGAAGAAGTCGATGATGAGTCATCTGAATTAGAAACGATGTCAATTGGAGCAGGTTCAATTTCAACATTTTTATTCGCACCTTGGTTTATTGCAATGTTCCTAATTGTAGGATTTGTATCAACAAGAAAGGATAGTTTCCAATTGAGTGATATTCTTGAGGAAGAATCTACTGATTCTGGATTGCAATCAGGTCCTGCAGATGAAGGAATTACATTGATTGACAACTACAAAGCGAGGGTATTCACACTATGTGCGTTATATGTTGCTCAAGGTTTGCCTTGGGGATTCATCACAGTCACTTTCGTGACATACCTTGCAGTAGAAGGTGTTGCTCCCGGTGAGTTAGCTGTTCTACTGACTCTAGGTACTCTACCTTGGTCATTGAAATTTTTATGGGGCCCGGTAATAGATCGCTATCAATTTGAAGGCTTAGGAAAAAGAAGGCCATGGATTTTAATTGCCCAAACGGGCATGATTCTAATTCTAGCATCTATGTTCTTCATTCCGAATCCCTCCGAGAATGTAAACTACGTAGCATATATGTTCTTTATTTACAATATATTCACATCACTTCAAGATGTAAGTACAGATGCTTTAGCTGTCGATATTTTGCGTTCAAATGAATTTGAAAAAGTAAACAGTTACATGTTTACTTCCAAATCAGTCGGAGCCGTTATTGGAGGTGCTGGATTAGGAACTATTATCGGCATTGTTGGAATTAAAGGAGCAATTTTGTTACAAATTCCAATATTGGTTTTGATAATGATGGTTCCTTTATTCATGACAGAAAGGCCTGGTGAGAGGCGTTTCCCTTGGGAGGAAAAAAGCATTCGAAACTCGGAGGTTGAAGAAACACAAAAGAAAAATTTCACGGAAATAATCCTTAATGTAAAAACCGCTCTTTCTCTGAGGTCAACGCAGTTGGGTGTTGTACTGAGTTTATTGGTATCAATCTCGTTCTTTTTAGTAGCGATTCTGCCGCAATTATTCACAAGTGAATTGGGGTGGAGTGAAGAGAAATTTAATGGAACCAAAGGAGGAATTATGCTAGGTGTGACCATGTTAGGATATATTGTTGGTGGTGAATTAGGAAAACGATTTGGTGGTAAATTAGTAATAATATACTCTGCTCTTGCAACATCAATAATCACAGCAATTTGGGGATTGTCTGATTCGCTATGGGATGAAGTTTGGTTTATGATACTTATTTGGTCATTACAAACCCTAGGTTGGTCAATAGTCATGATTAACATATATTCTCTGATGATGAAGATTACTTGGTCAGAAGTGGGAGGTACTCAATTTACAGCTTACATGGCCATGATGAATCTCTCAGCAATAATTGGATACCAGTTAACAGAACCTCTTGGAAGTAGGTATAGTTACTCCACACTATTTTTGATTGCAGCAGTCTTTGAGTCCCTCGTCATTTTAGGCGCCTTGTTCATCGATCCTAATGAAACTAGAGCTGTTCTCGGTGGCGAGACCAAACCAATTGATGCTGAAATGATCTAATGAGATTATCTTTTGATAATTATAGACAATAAATCCCCATCTTTGAGAGGATGGTCTAATCCCACTCTTTGCCAATCGAATTTTGCTGACGGGCCTTTAACCCTTGCAAATCTGAACTTTCTTACAAAGTCTCTATGCAGGTTATTGCACACATTTTCAACAGTCGAGTCATCTTTTACAATCAAAGGCTCTTCAAGATCGGCCTCTTGGCCTTGCGGTTTCAAGAATACTCGCATAAAACCTAGATTATCATAGATGAAATCTTTCAATTCTTCGAGCCCGTGGCCTTTGAAAGCAGAAATTCGCATTATCGGCCAATCTTGTGGTAATGCCTTCTCTGCATTTTGAATTTCTTCTTCAGTTGCGATGTCGATTTTATTTACTGCAATTACCGACTTGGAGTATAC
>Ga0160423_10001531_pt1 | contig 19349 bp, 18 predicted proteins | sample CRUFie14St8metaG_FD_108191 | JGI IMG/M metagenome (GOLD analysis project Ga0160423, IMG submission 108191) | Marine microbial communities from the Costa Rica Dome - CRUD Field 142mm St8 metaG | ecosystem: Environmental > Aquatic > Marine > Oceanic > Photic zone | place: Costa Rica: the Eastern... | reverse complement strand
AATAATAATAACCATGTCTGGTGACGTAGTCATTTATCTATCCTCTGTCGTTTCTATATCCTTATCTGGAACTAGCATAGGCTTAAGCCCCATTACTCTTGCAGCGTTTGCTACTGCATGCGTTGCTGTAGGGCTCGTAAAAAATATGAATAAAGAAATGAGAATTAATTTAACGGTCACAAGACTAAGACCAGCTTGAAACATCAAACCTAACAATATTAATTCGGCGCCAAGGGTATCTGTAATCCCAGAAGCATGGAGCCTAGTATAGAAATCTGGGAGCCTAATGAGCCCAAAGGCACCGATAAGAACGAAAATGCTACCCGCAGCAAGCAAACCCGTAGAAGTTAAATCTAAGAATAATTCTATCATCCTTCATCCTCGCGACTTGCAATTTCGTCGCTAGAAAGACCCATATTTCGGTATCGGAAAAATTTGAGTATTGCAATGGTTCCTATGAAATTGACAAGTGCATATAGTAAGGCGATATCTAGGAACTCAGGCCGATCTGTTAAGAAACCCAGAAGACCAATAAGCAAAACTATTTTTGTGCCAAAACTATTAGCGCTGAGCACTCGATCAAAGAGAGTTGGGCCTGCAAATGCACGGTATAACACTAACGTCATAGCCACAAGAACAGCAGTTGTTGCACCAATGAACATACTATGCTTCTTCCAAGTGGGTGACTCGTTTATCCATATCGCCTTCTATTAGTCCATCCATCAGCTCTTGCGTAAGTGCGTGTACGATAATTTCGTTTCCCTCGATTTCCACGGAGACGGTCCCGGGAGTTAAAGTGATTGAGTTGGCATAAATTACTTTGGCGAGTTCAGTAGACTGTGACAGAGGCACCCTTACCATGCGAGGGGAGAGTTTCAATCTCGGTGACAGAATAACCTTTGACACATTTATATTGGCCTTGAAAATTTCTTTAGCTAACCAGCTCCAATAAGAAAAATACTTCGTTTTTAGTTTAAATTCGAAGACGTCTTCGTCAAGTGCATCCATGCGCCGGATTAAATAGAGTACAAATAAAACCGAAACAAACCCTAGAAATAAAATTAGAGGTGTATAAATGCCTGACATTAAAAGCCAGAAGGAGGCGAGGCTCAAGGAAAGACCAATAATATATGGCATTACATTATTCCATAATGAGTAAAATTACGTAAGCATATCTTATATTTGAACATACGCGACTCTGATGCCATAATTTTCTCATGAGGCCAACCCATGGCGGCAAAAAATTCGAAAGGTATTATGAACGTGTCAAAGCAATTTATTTTAAAAGGAGACATTGAATGACGTGGCTCACCTCACCTGCGGCAGACGAACGTCCCGGCCAGCGTCTTAAACAGCTTTTAAAAAAAGAAGAAATCCTCTGTGTCCCTGGAGCGCACAATGGCTTGACAGCACTAATAGCAAAAGAAGCAGGTTTTGACTGTCTTTACCTCTCAGGAGGAGCTCTATCGGCAAGCCTCGGTTTACCTGATTTAGGTGTCATGATGCCAGATGAATTACTAATGGCAGTCCGGTCGATTTGTCGGGCTTCAAAACTTCCGCTCATTGTAGATGGAGATACCGGGTACGGCGAGGCATTAAATGTAATGCGCTTAATTCAGGATCTGGAAATATCGGGCGCTGCCGCGGTGCAGCTTGAGGATCAATTATTACCTAAAAAATGTGGCCACCTATCTGATAAACTTCTGAATTCGAAAGAAGATATGTCAGCGAAAATCTCTGCAGCCAACTCTGCTAGAACTGACATTCAAATAATAGCGAGAACGGATGCCGCGGCATCAGAAGGGCTAGACGCAGCTATTGACAGGGCAAAGAGCTATATCGATGCTGGCGCCGATATCATCTTTCCAGAAGCTCTTACCACAGAAAAAGAAATGGAAAGATTCAACAAAGAAATAAATTTTCCAACATTAGCTAACATGACTGAATTTGGTAAAACACCCTATCTGTCAGCAAACCAATTTGACGAATTAGGGTTTGACATCGTTATATGGCCAGTAACCTCATTACGTTGCGAAGCTGCAGCAATGAAGCAACTTTTTAATCATCTTCGAGAATACGGAGGGCAGGGAGGTTATCTAAATAATCTAATGGAGAGGAAAGAAATTTATTCGGTGATTGAATACCACAAATATGAGGATTTAGACCAATCCATTTCTAGAAGTATTGTGCCAGACTAGTAAATTATCATGAATTTTTTGTTAAAAATTCTAATCCAAGCAAAATAGCTTGTTCTACAGTTGCCAGGCGTATTGCTTCTCTATCACCGGAAAAGTTAAATTTTTGGCATTTTATATCGCTTGCATCTCTGAAGGCACAAGCTATGAAAACGAGTCCAACGGGTTTCAAACTGGTACCTCCACCAGGCCCTGCAACTCCGGTTACAGCTAGCGCAAGATTGCTTTTAGCATTAATCAACGCTCCCTCTGCCATTTCAATAGCAACCTCCGAACTAACGGCACCAAAACTTTGAAGAGTTGTAAGAGAGACGTCCAATAACTCTTCCTTAGCTTCGTTCGAATAGGCGATATAACCCCTTTCAAAAACTGAGGAGGAGCCTTGGCAAGCAGTTATGCAGCTCGAAATAAGTCCCCCCGTGCAACTTTCCGCAGTGGAGATCTTTAATGAAAGGCGTCGGCAACGACTTAAAAGCCGCTCTGTATTTTCTTTCAAATTATTTGTGAACATGACAACATTATCTTTTGGTCGGGGCTAATGTAGAAAAAATAGCGCAAATTTCATTGCAGCTATCGATTGAACGGCCGCTATCATATCATCTATCATTATGCCAAAGCCACCATGGATATTCCTATCCACCCAAGAGGTTGGCCATACTTTAATGATATCAAAAAACCTAAATATCAAAAAAGCAGCCAGCATTATCACAGGATCATTTGCAAAGAATGAAAGAACGGTAAGTTGACCAGCAACCTCATCAATAACACAGCTCGACGGATCAGCAGTCTTTCGATGTTTCGCGAACCGGCTGCTCGCCCAAACGCCAATCACGAAAACTCCTAATGAAACGAATAAAAGAGAGGTGTTGCCAAACTTTTCAATTACGAACCAACCTATGGGAATAGCAACGAGAGACCCCCAAGTTCCTGGAGCAAATGGTAAATTTCCTAATCCTCCAAATGTTGATAACGCTGTAACGGCTTTCTGAATCAACAATTTACTGGCTAACTAGTCGGAATTTCAATGGACACAATTGCATTAGCAGCGATGCCTTCCTTTCGTCCCATACTCCCAAGTCCCTCGGTAGTCGTCGCTTTCACATTTACCTGAGAAGGTGTCACTTGCAATAGGCCAGCAACGCGTTTTACCTTTTGCTCTTTAAACGGACTAAGTTTTGGTTTTTCGCATATTAGTGTTAAATCTGCGTTTATTATTCTAGCGTTTTTATGCTTTATTGCTTCTACAGCGAATTCGACAAAGGTACTGGAGGATATGCCCGACCACTCCTTTTCTGTTGGTGGAAAATGATCCCCAATGTCCCCAATGCCAATTGCTCCCAATAATGCGTCAGTTAGAGCGTGCAAAGCCACATCGGCATCGGAATGTCCAGCCAATGACTTGTTAAAGGGAATTTTAATGCCGCACAGAACTAATGTGGCACCATCAACTAATTGGTGAACATCATATCCAATCCCAACGCGAGTCTCTGCCGAAGTTTTAGCCATCAAACGGGCCCTCTCCATGTCCTTTTCGTAGGTGATTTTGAATAAGTCTTCATTTCCGGTAATATGCAGAATAGTTGAACCCATATTTTCTAAAAATTCCGCATCATCTGTTTGATTGCTTCCTTTTAATGTTTTGTAGGCTTCTAAAATAGACGAAAACTTAAATCCCTGAGGCGTCTGTGCTCTTCCGTATAAGCTTCTGTCAACTGTTTTTTGTATGTGTCGACCATCTAACCGCTTGACAGTATCAGAAATCTTTAAAATTGGGATGACGCCCTCATAACTTGAAAGTTTTGAGATAATAGTATCAACAAGTGCTTCTTTTAAAAATGGCCTCGCCGCATCGTGGATGATAACAAAATCTGGTTCATCTACTGAAAGTTTATTCAATCCGTTTCTAACAGAGGACATGCGGTCTGTCCCGCCCAGAACGGTCTCCGTATTAGAAGAAAGAGTGCATTTTTCTTTAAAAAGGCTTTCATGCTTGTTAGAAAATACAGCTATTGTTTTAGATACTTTAGGATGATCTTCAAAAAACTTTATACACTTTGCGAAGGAACATTCATGATCAATCAATTGATATTGCTTGGGTATATTACCACCTAACCTTGTACCGCTTCCGGCACCTACAATCAAAGCAGCAATTTTAATATTGGAAGTCATTTTTATGGTTAATTCAGTTCCGCAAAAAGTTTAAATAGAAAATAGCTCTAAGTGGCCTTATAATAACGTACCATGAATTTAATCTATCTTGACGTTGTTTCGAGCATTATTTTGCTTTTGGGGTGTTTTTCAACAGTTCCTCTAAAATCTAGTAACAAAAAATCGTTTTTTGTTCTTATCGTTGTTACGATATGTGTTTACGGGCTTTCCTCACTTATTGCTATTCAAAACGGTTGGGATCCCGGTGTCGCGGCAGCACTGAGGCTATCAATTTTTTTCACTGTTTTTTGGTTCGCAATTTTGTGTGCAACCTCCAAAACAGCTAGCAAATTAGCTATTTTCGTGCTGCCATACTTAACTTTTCTATCGTTTGCCGTTTTAAGTCTTAATATTTTAGATTCGCAAAGCACCATTGATAAAGAGATATCCTCTGGCTGGATTAGTTTTCATATCCTGATGTCGCTTTCCACATATGCTACGATATCGTTAGCAACAATGGCTGCTTCTTCGGTTTTTCTATCTCAATTATCAATAAAAAATAAACGAACAAATATCTTCGTTAATTATTTACCCGCAATAAACGAGGCAGACCGATTACAAACAAGTTTGCTAGTTATTTCTCTTTTCGTTCTTTTTATTGGCATTTTGACGGGGATGACTGTCGAACATTTGAAATCAGGTAAAGTTATTTCAATAGATCACAAGACAATTTTATCGTTTTGCACTCTGGCTTTGATCTCATCCCTGCTTCTAACAAACAAACTCTTTGGTTTGAGAGGACGATTTTTGTCTCGATTAATACTTGTGGCATACTTTTTAATATCCCTGGGGTACCTCGGAGTAAAAGTAATTTCCCAATACATGCTTTAGTTCAAGAATAAATACTTGCTAAAAAATAACCTAAAACCAATAATGCCGATATTTTGATCAGTGTTTTCTTGGTTAATCGATGAGCATTAAGTTAAACGAAATAATACAAAATAACCCCGTATTTCTAGCTCCAATGTCTGGGATAACAGATTTACCATTTCGATCACAAGTTCAAAACTATGGCGATAACCTAGTTTTCTCCGAGATGAATGCATCATCAGAAATGGTACATTTATTAAAAAATGACAAGCGATTTTATCGGAACGAATTTATTAACAAGAAAAATGGGCCAGTTGCTTTTCAAATCGCCGGTTGGGATCCACATGTCATGTCGTGCGCTGCATCCCTTCTGGAGGAACGAGGAGCACAAATAATCGACATAAACATGGGGTGTCCTGCAAAAAAAGTTGTAAAAAGGTATGCGGGATCCGCCCTGATGAAAGATTTATTGTTGGCAAGGGATATTATTGAATCAGTAGTTAAAGCGACCTCGCTTCCTACCACGCTTAAAATGAGGATAGGCTGGGATGAAGGCACAAAAAACGCCCCAGAGCTTGCTAAAATCGCAGAAAATTATGGAATTAAATTAATCACAGTTCATGGACGAACCAGGCACCAGTTTTATAAAGGGGTTGCGGATTGGAAATTTATTTCAAAAGTTAAACAAAATGTAAAAATACCAGTTGTCGCAAACGGCGACATAACGTGTTTTGATACAGCCAAAAAGTGTCTTCGGGAGTCGATGGCTGACGGCATAATGGTTGGTCGAGCTTGCTATGGTCGTCCATGGTTTTTAAGCAAATTGTCTACATTTTTGCAAAAAGGTACCAGAGAAAAAGATCCTGATTTAATCGAACAAAAAAATGTATTAATAAACCATATCGATAATATGCTTTCCTATTATGGCACAGAATTGGGCTGCCGATTAAGCCGAAAACATATTGCTTGGTATACAAAAAGCTTGCCTAATTCCTGCCAATTTAGAGAAAAGATATTCGCTAAAATTAGTTTTGGTGAGATGTCGAGCGAAATTGAAAGGTTATTTGATCACGCAACAGAAAAGCTGGCAGCCTGATGTGCGCCGAAGCGATATCGTCCGAGGACACCTATGGTAATGAAAAATGGGCAAACCTAGTTTTAGAAGCATTACCAAACCCTTTGATACAACTGGGGACCAATAACGCCATCGTTTATTTGAATACCGCAGCTGAAACATTTTTTGAGGCTAGTATGGGATACTTAAAAGGATTGCCTTTTACAGAATTGCTCCCAGACAACACGCCACTGCTAGAAATGGTAAAAAATGTCCGTCATAGTGGGAATTCTATTATGGACCATGATCTTGTTCTTGAGGGTATTCGCATTGGCGTTAGGATTGTAAACGTTGGCGTATCGCCACTACCTGGGAAAGATGGACATGTTGTAATATCATTTTTTGAACGGTCTTTAGCGCAACGTCTGCATAATCAACAACAATCAAGAGGTGCAGCAAGATCCGTTTCTGGGATGGCTGCCATGTTGGCACATGAAGTTAAAAACCCACTTTCAGGAATTAAGGGGGCTGCGCAACTGCTGGCGCAAACGATTGATGAACAAGATCAACCTCTTGCCAAATTGATTTGCGATGAGACCGACCGTATTTGTGAATTAGTCGATAAAATGGAAGGGTTTGCGGATGAGAGGCCACTAAAGCGTGGTGAAGTCAATATTCATGAAATATTAAATCACTGCATTCGTCTAGCAACGGCCGGGTTCGGAAATCGTGCGAAATTTAAAGAGGAATATGATCCCTCGCTGCCGGCCACCCTCGGAAATAAAGATGTTTTGATTCAATTATTTTTAAATCTTCTCAAAAATGCGTGTGAAGCGATATCTGCCGAAAAGGGAGAGGTAAGGATCACAACTTCATACCGCCAAGGAATGAGTGTAAAAGTTGGAGGATCAGGAGACAGATTAGGTTTACCATTGATGATCACCATTCAAGATAACGGTATTGGCATCCCCAGCGAGCTTTTAGATAACCTTTTCGATCCTTTCGTAACAACAAAGTCGAATGGGACAGGGCTAGGGTTAGCTTTTGTCGCAAAAGCAATAGCAGATCACGGTGGTTTTGTTGAAGTAGAAACCGTACCAAGACTTACGACCTTCAGAGTGATGCTTCCAATGTTTGATTCGAAAAATTTTTACAATAGACAGAACGATGTAGTTCAAAAGTTTTTGAAACCGGATGAAGTTCAATGACAGACACAGCCTGCATCCTTGTGGCAGATGATGACAAGGCCATAAGAACCGTCCTAAACCAGGCACTCTCTAGACTTGGATACGTCGTTAAATCGACAGGCACAGCATCTAATTTATGGCAATGGATTGAAGAGGGTATTGGTGACTTGGTTATCACTGACGTCGTAATGCCCGATGATAATGGCTTAGACCTTCTTCCAAGAATTTTAGCCGTTCGGCCAAATCTTAAAGTGATCGTAATGAGTGCACGAAATACACTAATGACAGCAGTTCAAGCAAATGAAAGGGGAGCCTTTGAGTATCTCCCTAAACCATTTGATCTTGAAACACTAAAATTGGTTGTTTGGAAAGCGCTGAATTCAGAGGAAGAAAACACAAGAACAACTCGAGAGCTAAAAAGTAATATTAATGAGGCTGACCATTTACCGCTTATCGGGCGGTCACCTGCGATGCAAGAAATTTATAGAGTTATGGCTAGGCTTATGAGCGCTGAATTGACTGTTACAATCTCTGGTGAGTCGGGTACCGGAAAAGAGCTTATAGCGCGTGCACTTCATGATTATGGAAAACGAGCGGATGGTCCCTTCGTTGCAATTAACATGGCGGCCATACCAAAAGAATTGATAGAAAGTGAGTTGTTTGGCCACGAAAAGGGAGCGTTCACAGGTGCCACTGTTAGAAGTTTGGGAAAATTTGAAGAGGCGCAAAGGGGGACTTTATTTTTAGATGAAATTGGCGATATGCCAATAGAGGCCCAAACCCGTCTACTGCGTGTGCTACAGGAAGGCGAGTATACAACTGTTGGCGGAAACAGAATAATAAAAGCTAATGTTCGTATCATTACAGCGACCCATAGAGACCTCAGACTATTGATAAGGCAAGGACTTTTTCGGGAAGACCTTTATTATAGGTTGAACGTGGTGCCATTGAGAATTCCGGCCTTGAGAGAACGTAAGGAAGACATATCCGATCTCGTGACTCATTTTTGTTTGCGAGCTGCGGAAGGTGGTTTAGCTCATAAAATAATAGATAAAGAGGGGATGTTATTACTTCAGGAATATTCTTGGCCAGGAAATGTGCGGGAATTAGAAAACCTTATCAAACGTTTATCTGTTTTGTATGCGGAACAAACCATCACACGTGAGACAATTGCGAAAGAACTCAATTCAAGCAAACAGGAGCTTGATGGCGGGCAAATAAACACCAACGAAAGTTTATCTGAATCTATCGAGAGGCATTTGTCTAGTTACTTCGCCGCACATGAAGACTCGTTGCCAACCCCCGGTCTTTACAACAGGGTTCTAAAAGAATTAGAGCGGCCTTTATTAGCACTAACACTAGAGGCAACACAGGGAAATCAACTGAGAGCTGCAGACCTGCTCGGTTTAAATCGTAACACTCTGCGAAAAAAAATCAAAGACTTGGAGATACCGGTCGTAAAAGGAATAAAGTGAATATATCTAAGCTTAGGTAAGTAGAAGTTAGCGATTTACGAGATTACAAAAGAGTAAGTTGGCAGCAAAATTCTATAATAAAAGCTAACATTTTTTTTAAAAAAAGCTAAAATGCTGACTGTCGTTTCAACCATATTGGTCAATTATGGAAATCATTCCACTAACCTGGTTAGACAAAATAAACGCATCAAGAAAAACAGTCGTTGTTCTAGCCGTGCTGGCGCTTTTTTCAGGGATAGGTACATACACAGTTTTTGCCAGATCAGGAGCCGCTGGTCCTAATCCTGACGTCGTTTTGGGATTTATGTACCTCAATTTAGGTTTGTTAATAGTTATAGGTTTGCTTGTTTCTAAAAGGCTGGTGAGGCTCTGGTCTCAAAGAAGACAGGGGCTAGCTGGTTCGCAATTACATACACGTATGGTGATGTTATTTAGTGTGATCGCGGTGATTCCAACCATCGTAGTGGCTCTATTCTCGGTATTTTTATTTGATTTTGGTATCAGGTCTTGGTTCAGCGAACGTATCGGGGCAGCGGTAGATGCTTCTCAAGCAGTTGCAGAATCCTATTTAGAGGAACACCGACAAAATATCAGCGGCGATGCGTTGGCAATGGCATTTGATTTAAACCGACAAGCTCCCTTTTTGATATCGCGCCCAAAACAACTAGCAAACTTCATTAAGGCTCAGGCTGCAATACGAAACCTCACAGAAGCAGTGGTGTTTGAGACAAGTGGCAAAGTTTTAGCAAAAACGGGGCTTAGCTTGACGTTCGATTTTGAACCTTTCCCGGAGAGTGCTTTCCAAAAGGCGAGGAATGGGGAAGTTGCTACTTTAACCAGTGAAGTAGACAGAGTGAGAGCAATCATTAGATTAGATAATTTTGTTGATGCTTACCTATTTGTCGGCAGATTTGTTGATCCTGAGATACTTGCTTACATCGATAAAACTAAGCAAGCTACCGCCGAGTATAATTTGCTTCAAGGCAAAAGGGCCGATGTTCAAATCACCTTTGCTCTTATTTTTGCGCTAGTTTCGTTGTTACTCCTATTTGCAGCAATTTGGGTTGGATTAAATTTAGCAACCCAAGTTTCTAATCCCGTAAGCCAATTAATTATGGCCTCAGAGAAAATTAGCGAAGGAGATTTTAGCTTAAGGATTTCTAATAAATCCGATATCGGCGAGTTCAGCATGCTTAATTCCACGTTTAATCGTATGACAGATCAATTGGAAGTTCAAAGGAAAGACTTGATACAAGCTCATAAAATTGAAGATGAAAGAAGGCAATTCACAGAAGCGGTTTTGGGAGGAGTTTCAGCGGGTGTCATAGGGCTAGATAAAAATGGAAGTATAACTCTACCAAATAAATCTGGTGCGCAACTACTAGGTTTGTCTGAAAAGGAGATGATGCACCAGCCGTTGGTGAGCATTATACCGGAAATGGCTGACTTATTTGAAATGGCAAAACTTTCCAAAAAAGTAGATGCAAATTATTTTAACCAAATTGAGGCTTCAATCGAACTTGTACGCGAAAGCAAACATATCACTTTAAGAACTAGAATTACTGCTGAAGGCAGTCAAAATATTATAAATGGCTTCGTGGTAACGTTTGATGATATTACTGAACTCCAATCTGCTCAAAGAACTGCTGCTTGGGCAGATGTTGCAAGACGAATAGCACATGAAATTAAGAATCCACTTACCCCAATTCAACTTTCTGCTGAACGTTTAAAGCGGAAGTATTTATCATTAATTACAGAAGAGCAGGATTTATTTATATCTCTAACAGAAACAATAAGCCGGCAGGTTGCGGATATTGGACGCATGGTGGATGAATTTTCTTCATTTGCTCGTATGCCTGCCGCCAAGCTGGCCTCAAACGACTTAAAAAAAATAATTGAGTCTCAAGTCACTTTACACTCGGGAGCGAATAGCAACATTGATTTTCATTTAGAAATACAAAATGCCCCAATCATAGCATTATGCGATGATCATCAGATACGACAAATGATAACTAATTTACTTCAAAACAGTATTGATTCAATTACCGCCAGAGAAAATAACGGAAATTTAGACAAAGGCATTGTTAAAATCAAAAGTTCTATTAAATCGCACTTTTGCCATCTAGAGTTTATTGACAATGGGATAGGTTTACCCGCGGAAATTTCAAATAGGCTCACAGAGCCTTACGTAACGACCCGAGAAAAAGGAACTGGGCTAGGATTAGCTATTGTAGCAAAAATTGTTGAAGATCACGGCGGGACATTTAGAATTGAGGATGTCTCAGAACAAGAGTCAGGTGTAGTTGTTACTGTAACTATACCTCTTGTTGAAACCGGAATCTCGAAATAAGTTACGTGCTGTAAGGTTATTCGAAATGAGTAATGATATTTTAATTGTTGATGATGAGTCCGATATCAGAACAGTTCTGTGCGGCATTTTAGAAGATGAGGGATATTCGACGCGAGAGGCCGCTACGTCAGAGCAGACCTTGAAAGAAATCAATGGAAGGTTGCCAAGTTTAGTTATTCTCGATATCTGGCTTAGAGAAAGCGAGTTGGATGGTGTCGAGATATTAAAGTGGTTAAAAGACAATCATCCGAGCGTTCCCGTTATAATGATTAGCGGTCACGGTAATATTGAGACTGCCGTAAATTCTATTAAAGCGGGAGCATATGATTTCATTGAAAAACCATTTCAGGCAGACAAGCTAATTTTATTAGTACAACGAGCATTAGAAGCTGAGGGCTTACGGCAAGAGAATTTAGAATTAAAAAAACGAATTGGGGTAAACGATCGATTGATTGGAGAATCCCAACTCATTTCACAGCTGAACGCTGCCATTAATAAAGTAGCGCCAGGAAATAGCCGGATTTTAATAACAGGACCACCGGGCTCCGGCAAGGAGGTAGTGTCCCGTGCCATCCATGCGAAATCAGGAAGAATTAACAGGCCTTTTATTGTACTGAACTGCGCAAACATGAACCCAGACAGATTAGAAATTGAGCTTTTTGGAATAAATCATACTACTGACAGTTCCACATTTGGCTCTAAAGTAGGTGTCTTCGAACGGGCACACACTGGAACTTTATTCCTCGATGAAATATCTGATATGCCATTAGAAACACAGGGTAAAATTGTCAGAGTTCTTCAAGAACAGAAATTCATTAGAGTCGGTGGCGATAAAGAGGTGCACGTTAATGTAAGAGTAATCTCCTCGACTAATAAAAATCTGCAAGAAGAAATCGCGGAAGGGCGTTTCCGAGAAGATTTATTTTACCGATTGAGTGTTGTTCCCATGCAGGTGCCAGCCTTGAATCAAAGAAGAGAAGACATTCCAATTTTAACTAGCTTTTTTCTTCACGAAATTGCCAAGGCTTCTGGAATGCCCATTAAATGTTTTTCTGATGAAGCGATGGCTCTTCTTCAAGCCTATAATTGGCCCGGAAACGTTCGGCAATTAAAAAATTTAGTTGATTGGATTTTAATCATGTACCCCGACAGTACAATGGCTACTGTCACAGCTGAGATGCTTCCCCCCGAATTAAAGGCTGCGACGCCTGTACATGTTAAACTTGCAAAAAACATGGATGTTTTGGCGATGCCATTAAGAAAAGCCCGAGAGCATTTTGAAAGGGAATATTTGTTTGCCCAAGTAAATCGATTTGGAGGCAATATCTCCCAAACAGCCAGCTTTATCGGTATGGAAAGGTCGGCTCTGCATAGAAAGTTAAAAACCCTTGGTGTTTATCAGGAAGAGCGACCGGTAAAACTAGTTGAAAATTCGAAATGAAAGTAGTTATTTGCGGTGCAGGTCTAGTAAGAACGAGCATAGTTAAACATCTAGCTGGGGAAAATTCGAAATGAAAGTAGTTATTTGCGGTGCAGGTCTAGTAGGAACGAGCATAGCTAAACATCTAGCTGGGGAAAATAATGACGTTACCGTAGTTGATCAAGACTACAGCTTAGTGCGTCGAATTGGAGAAACCCTCGACGTTCGAAGTATTTTAGGACATGCATCGCAGCCAGATATCCTTGAGCAGGCGGGTGCTGCTGACGCAGATATGGTAATCGCAGTAACATTTTCAGATGAAATCAATATGGTTGCCTGCCAAGTTGCACATTCCTTATTCGATGTTCCCACAAAGATTGCTAGAATTCGTCAACCTGGATATTTAAAGCCAATATGGGGCGACTTGTTCAGTCGAGAAAATATGCCTATTGATGTAATTATCTCGCCAGAACGGGAGGTTGCACGAGCTATTGGACGCCGACTGCATGTTCCGGGAGGTTTTGATGTGGTCCCCATGGCTGATGGACTCGTAAGTGTCGTAGGGGTTAGGTGCACTGAGGAATGTCCAGTGATAAACACCCCTATTCGGCAATTAAGTAAGTCGTTTCCAGATCTAAACATCGTGATTATTGGTATAATTAGAAATGATAATGGTATCTTACCCCGCTCTCATGAACATATGTTGCCCGGTGACGACGTTTATTTCGTATGCGATTCCTCTCATCTTACCAGAGCCATGTCGGCATTTGGTCATGAAGAAGAGGAGGGTCGTAATTTAATAATTGCTGGTGGCGGGAATATTGGTCTCACACTAGCTCAAGAGATTGAAGAGGATCATGTTGGCGTCCGCGCTAGGGTGATAGAGTTTGGCGAAGAGCGGGCAAAATCTGTGGCGCAACAGCTTAGCCAAACAATGGTAATAAATGGTGACGTGTTGGATATGGAGATATTAGAAGAAGCAAATGCTGAAAATACGGAAACATTTGTCGCAGTGACTAATGATGATGAGGTTAATATTATTGGATCGTCATTAGCGAAAAAGGCCGGGGTAAAAAGAACCATTGCTTTAGTAAATAAACACTCGTACGTACAAATAATCAATCAACTTGGCATTGATGCTGTCGTGAACCCGCGGATGATAACAGTCTCCTCCATATTGCAGCACGTGCGCAGGGGCAGAATTAGGGGTATTTACTCGGTCAGAGAAGACTTTGGAGAAGTTATTGAGGCAGAAGCCCTTGAAACTTCGTCCTTAGTTGGTAAATCAATAAGAGAAGCAGGCTTACCCAATGGTGTTAAGATTGGTTCCATCATTCGAGCTGATGAGGTGATAGCGCCAAAAGGAGAAACAGTCATAGAAACAAACGACACAATCGTTCTCTTTGCAACTTATGATGCTGTGAAAGAAGTTGAGAAACTTTTTGCAGTTAGAGCGGATTTTTGATCAGAATACCACCAAATTATAAGGAAACAAAAAATGTCCCGCGTATCTTACGTAAATGGCCGTTACTACCCTCATAAAGAAGTCAACGTGCATGTTGAAGATCGTGGTTATCAATTTGCTGACGGTGTTTACGAAGTTATCTTAGTTAAAAATCGACTTCTTGTAGATGAAATTCCACACTTGGATCGGTTAGAGCGATCGTTAGAGGCACTAGAAATAGCCTGTCCAATGAAGCGTCAAGCGCTAAAAATGGTGCTAGAAGAAGTGATAGATAGAAACAAATTTAAAGACGGGATTGTATATATTCAGATAACGCGAGGTGTGGCACGTCGCGACCACGGGTTCCCTAAAACTTCAAAACCAACTCTGGTAATTACCGCTAGGCCATTAAAAATTACCGATAAGAGCACAGAAAATAAAGGAGCGAAGGTCATCACGTTACCTGACATTAGATGGAAGCGTTGCGATATCAAATCAGTTTCTCTTCTTCCAAATGTATTAGGTAAACAGGCTGCTAGAACGGCTGGTGCACAAGAAGCTTGGCAGTATGACGAGGAAGGGTTTATTACCGAAGGAACGTCAACAAATGCTTGGATTCTCGATCACCAAGATAACCTCATCACTAGGTATCTTGATCAAGCAATTTTAAGTGGTGTTACGAGGCTAACTGTTATCAATTTAGCAGAGAGTGAAGGAATAAAAGTCGTTGAAAAACCGTTCAGTATTGATGATGTAAAAAACTGTAAAGAGGCGTTTTTCACTTCATCAACATCTTTTTTGACGCCGGTAACTCAAATAGACGACACTGTAATTGGTGATGGGAGCCCCGGAAAATTCACAAAAAAGTTACTGTTTTCTTACATTAATTACATCAACGAACGGCCTCAAAACGAGTTAATGCGTTAAAATGCTAAACGAGACGCTGCCAAAGGCCATTATATTCGACTGGGATAGTACGTTAGTGGACAATTGGCATAGTATAGCAAATGCCCTAAACACTACTTTAATCAAAATGGGCAAAACACCATGGACTGTCACCCAAGTGAGGCAGAACTCTAAGAACTCTGCTCGTGATGCTTTTCCTCACTTATTTGGAGATCAATGGAAAGATGCATTAGAATTTTTCTACGAATCGTTTCAAAAACTACACTTAACTGGCATTAAACCACTTCCTGGCGCGGAAAATCTGCTTGAATTTCTCAGGCAAGAAGAAATTTATTCTGGTATAATTTCAAACAAAAATGGTACTTTTCTGCGGAAAGAAATAAAGAAATTAGGCTGGGATAAATACTTTGATAATGTGCTGGGGGCTACCGACTTAGATGTCGATAAACCATCAAAAGAAATAATCGATGCTCTCTTGAAGCATACAGAAATACCTCCCAATGACTCAGTCTGGTTTATAGGGGATGCGACTGTTGATTTGCAGTGTGCGCACATGGCAAATTGCAGACCTATCCTAGTGGAAACTGGATTAATAACAGAGGAGGAGTTGCGTCGCTGGCCCCCTTCAAAAATTTTCCCGACGTGTGTGGAGATTAGATGTTATCTTGCAAAGATAAAAATGAGATCGTAATAGAAAAGGTTAATTGATGCTTGTTTTTCAAGTGAGCCGGCAAAAAATATATAAACAACCTAATATTTTGGTTAAAATAACAAGTTTCAAAAACTTTTTTGGAATTACTTTTTAAATGACCGCTTCTTCGGGGTTAAAGAACGCAGACACTGCAACAATAGTTGTTCATCCAAATATCACTAATAGGAAAGAACTAGGCGAATTGAAATCGCTCCATGGAAGATCTGTGGCGTCCGAACTCCAAGAAATTGTCGGACTAGCATCAGCCATAGATTTAAAAGTAGATCTCTCCGAAATTATTAATCTGTCAAAAGTTAATGCTGCAAATTTTTTTGGATCGGGAACACTTCAGAGATTTAAAACCCTGATAGAGGTCCGGGAGATAACATTAGCTGTGGTAAATACTCAATTATCAGCCATTCAGCAACGTAACTTAGAAAGATGCTGGCAATGTAAAGTTATAGATAGAACCGGATTGATTATAGAAATTTTTGGCGCCCGAGCTCGAACTCATGAAGGCGGATTACAAGTTGAATTGGCAGCTCTATCCTTTCAAAGAAGCCGATTAGTGAGGTCATGGACACACCTAGAGCGTCAACGAGGAGGAGGAGGGTTCCTCGGAGGGCCTGGGGAACGACAAATTGAGTTGGATAGGCGGCACTTAGATAACGCAATCATACAACTGCAAAAGCAATTAGAAAAAGTTAGGAACACGCGGCAGTTGCACCGAAACGCTCGAAAAAGAGTACCATACCCTATTGTTGCGTTAGTAGGTTACACAAATGCTGGGAAATCTACTCTTTTTAACAAATTAAGTGGCGCAAATGTGATAAGCCAAGACATGCTATTTGCAACTTTAGACCCAACAATGCGGCAAATAGTATTGCCATCCGGAAAAACTATAATTTTATCTGATACCGTTGGTTTCATATCAAATTTACCGACCCACTTAATAGAAGCGTTTAAAGCTACTCTTGAGGAAGTGCAATCAGCAGATTTAATATTGCACGTCAGAGACGTCAGCCACGCTGACTCAAATACACAAAGGATTGATGTTTTATCAGTTCTATCAGATCTTGAGATAACAAAGCATAAAGAGCAGTTTGGTTTTATAGAGGTCTTAAATAAGATAGATCTACTCAACGATAGATGCATACCAAGTATGTTGTGTGATAATGATCAAAAAATTGTTAACATTTCCGCCATCACGGGGGAAGGTTGCACCGAACTTCTAGAGGCAATCGATAGTATTTTATCGGAGAATGAAGTAATACATTCTTTTGAGGTAAGTGTCTCCGACGGGGCTGCAGTCGCCTGGTTACATAATAAAGGAACGGTCAAGTCTATAAAAACGAGTAATAGCAAGACTATCTTAGAGGTTGCACTGTCAGAACAGCATGCAAATAAATTCTTCAAAAAATTTAATGTTTATTGAAACCTCACCATAAAAAACAATCAAATATGCAGAAATTCATAATGTTTTGGATTTTTGACAGAAATTTTTTACATTTTTTCTGGCACTCTGTGTAATAGAGTGCTAACAACTGCTCCTCATTTTAGAAATCAAAAGAGTTGGGAGCTATCTATGGCATTTCGCCCTCTACACGATCGAGTAGTAGTCCAGGCATTGGACAGTGAGTCAAAAACCGCCGGGGGAATAATTATTCCGGATACCGCAAAGGAAAAGCCTAGTCAAGGAAAGGTGATTTCTGTAGGTCCCGGTGCCCGGGACAACGATGGTAAAATCGTACCTATTGATTTGAAGAAAGGTGACACCGTTCTATATGGAAAATATTCTGGAACTGAAGTTAAGATTGATGGAAAGGATCTACTAATTATGCGCGAGTCTGATGTAATGGGAGTAATTGAGTAAACTTGCCAAAAAATCGATCAAACTGTTTTTCATAAACAATTAGTTTTTTTATAAGGAGAACTGGCTATGGCAGCCAAGGATGTAAAATTTGAGACAGATGCCCGTACGAGAATGTTGCGAGGCGTTGATACACTTGCAGACGCAGTAAAGGTAACACTTGGACCTAAAGGTCGAAATGTTGTTCTTGATAAATCTTTTGGTGCTCCAAGGATTACCAAAGATGGTGTCTCTGTAGCTAAAGAAATTGAACTGTCTGATAAGTTTGAAAATATGGGCGCTCAGATGCTAAAGGAAGTGGCATCAAAAACCTCTGATGTGGCAGGAGACGGTACTACCACCGCTACAGTTTTAGCCCAGGCAATTGTCCGAGGAGGTGTAAGAGCAGTCGCAGCTGGCATGAACCCAATGGATTTAAAACGTGGTATTGACCTAGCAGCAAAAGCGGTAATAGCAGATGTTGAGAAGCAGTCGAAAAAAATTAAAACGTCTTCCGAGATCGCTCAAGTTGGAACCGTTTCAGCGAACGGGGAATCTGAAATCGGTTCAATGATAGCCGAGGCCATGCAACGAGTTGGAAACGAAGGTGTTATAACAGTTGAAGAAGCTAAAACGCTAGAGACTGAGTTGGATGTGGTCGAAGGTATGCAATTCGACAGGGGATACCTATCGCCATATTTCATTACAAACGCAGAGAAAATGATTTGTGAATTGGAAAATCCATACATCCTCATTCATGAAAAGAAGCTCACAAGTTTACAGCCAATGTTGCCGATTTTAGAAGCTACAGCTAAATCCGGGCGTCCACTGTTAATAATAGCAGAGGACGTTGAAGGTGAAGCACTAGCTACTCTGGTGGTAAACAAGCTAAGGGGGGGGTTAAAGGTTTCAGCAGTAAAGGCGCCAGGTTTTGGAGACCGACGGAAAGCGATGCTGGAAGATATAGCTATTCTTACGAATGGAACAATGATCTCTGAAGATTTAGGTATAGAATTAGAGACAGTTTCTCTAGACATGCTAGGTTCTGCAAAACGTATTTCGATCACCAAAGAAGAGAGTACCGTTGTTGCCGGCGCCGGTAAGAAAAAAGATATCGATGGGCGTTGTAATCAGATCCGAGCTCAAATCGAAGAAACAACTTCAGATTACGATAGAGAGAAGCTACAAGAGAGGCTTGCAAAACTCTCTGGCGGTGTAGGCGTAATACGAGTTGGCGGCGGAACAGAGGTTGAAGTTAAGGAGCGTAAAGACCGTGTAGACGATGCCCTTAACGCCACCCGAGCAGCTGTTGAAGAGGGTATCGTACCTGGTGGTGGTACGGCACTTCTTCTAGCTGGCCGGTCACTTAAAAACCTTAAGCCTAAAAATGATGACCAAAGGGTCGGAATAGATATCGTGCGGAGAGCAATACAGGCGCCAGTTCGTCAAATTGCTGAAAATGCCGGTGCCGACGGTTCGGTAATCGTTGGGAAATTGTTGGAAGGTAAAAATTCTAAGATCGGCTTTGATGCCCAAACCCACAAATATGTTGACATGGTTAACTCGGGCATTATGGATCCAACAAAAGTTGTACGGACAGCGATGCAAGATGCATGCTCAGTTGGCGGTCTTCTAATTACAACAGAAGCAATGGTGGCAGATGCCCCTGAAGACAAGCCTGCTGCTCCAATGCCTGATATGGGCGGCATGGGCGGCATGGGCGGCATGGGTGGCATGGGTGGTATGGGAGACATGGGCTT
>Ga0160423_10001530_pt1 | contig 19358 bp, 18 predicted proteins | sample CRUFie14St8metaG_FD_108191 | JGI IMG/M metagenome (GOLD analysis project Ga0160423, IMG submission 108191) | Marine microbial communities from the Costa Rica Dome - CRUD Field 142mm St8 metaG | ecosystem: Environmental > Aquatic > Marine > Oceanic > Photic zone | place: Costa Rica: the Eastern... | reverse complement strand
CGGACTGCAATTTAATAAAATGAGAAATAAATTGTTTGGTTATGCATATCAATTTCACTATTTATTGGATGATTTAACTGTTTTTGAAAATTGTAATCTTGTTTTCAGAATATCAAATAATAAAAATATTGAAAAAAACTCAAAAAAAATATTTGAAATTTTAAATGAGTTAGGAATAGAAGAGTTAAAAAATAGTTACCCCTCCATGCTTTCAGGGGGTGAGAGGCAGCGTGTTGCTATTGCAAGAGCAATTGTTCATGAACCCATGTTTATTTTAATGGATGAGCCAACTGGCAATCTAGATCATGAAAATGCAAATGTAATTCAAGATTTAACAATAAAATTAGCCAAAAATCATAATATAGGTATTATGGTGGCAACTCATGACTTAAATTATGCTAATAAACTGGATAAAGTATTTCGCATAGAGAATGAGGGTTTGGTAAAAAAATAAAATGAGTAATTTATTAATATCTGGCGGATGGTTTATATGGCCTTTGCTAGTTTGTTCAATTTTGCTCATTTCCATTGTTTTAGAAAGACTATGGTTTTTGCAGAGAAGGTTAGTTGCGCCAAAGGGGTTACTCAGACAGATTCAAAATCTAATTAAAAAGGACTCTTTTCACTCGCAAAATCAACAAGATATTTCAATTACATCTCATTTAGGAGATTTACTTCAGCACTGCTACCAATATAAATCATATCCAAGAGAATTTGTTGAAGTGAAAGCAGAAGAGAAAGCTTCTGAAATTAAAATACTTTTAGAACGGAATTTATCAATGTTAAGCACGATTGCTAGCATAAGCCCTTTGTTAGGACTGTTAGGGACAGTGGTGGGTATGATAAAAGTATTTAGCAACATTGATATCAACGGATCTGCAAATACGGATTTACTTGCAGTAGGTATATCGGAGGCTTTAATAACAACTGCTTTTGGTCTTATTATTGCTGTTCCGGCAATAATATTTTATAAATATTTTGATCAAAAGACTTTGATCTTGATGTCATTATTGCAATCAAATACATCTATTTTTCTGGACTTTTTGTATAAAAAATGAAGTTTTATGATAACAAAGAGCGAACTCTATCCGTTGAAATTACTCCATTGATTGATATTGTTTTTTTACTTGTAATTTTTTTTGTTGTTACATCTAAAATTGAAACTAATCAATATCTCACTCTAGATTTACCTCAAACTCAATCTTTTTCCTCTGCCGTATCAAACAATGCGCAAAATATTATTTTATTAGAATCAGGAAAACTCATTGTTAATGATCAAGAATTTTCTATGGCAGAGATTGATGTATTAATGGCTGGTGTTGGAATAAGTTTTTCTAAATCAGAAGTTGTAATTCTTTCCATAGAAAGTAAAGCCTATCATGAATGGGTAATCACATTAATGGATGGTCTCCAAGCACTTGGATTTCAAAACTTGCAGATTAAAACTTATAATGATTAGCCATGAGTCCTCTAAAAAGATTATTCTCATACACCCTTAGATTTAAATTTTCATTTTTTTTAAGTATTTTAGGTTTTATTCTTTTTGCATCTGCTGATATAGCCGCAGTTGAATGGATAAGAAGAATTATTGAATTTATTAATTCTGATCAACAAGATTTCAGTATTTATCTTGTTTTAGCATTAATTTTTATCGCTATAGGCAGAGGTTTAGGTTTCTTTGTTGGTAATTATTTTATGTCTAGAGTAGGTTTTGGAATTGTGCATGATTTAAGGTCTGAGCTTTTTTCAAAATTAATAAATCTCCCAAAAAATTACTTTGATCAAAATCAATCTGGTCAACTCATTAATAGAATTACTTTTACAACAACTCAAGTTTCTGGAGCCGCATCAAATGCAATTAAGACCCTCGTAAGGGAGGGATTTCTGTTGCTTGGATTATTAGCTTATATGCTAACTTTAAACTGGAAACTAACCCTGCTCTTATTGATTACAACACCTTTTATAGCTCTGATTGTATATGTAGCAGGACGAAGACTAAGAAAACTAGCCAAAACTATTCAGACAGCTATGGGTGATGTAACTCATTTGGCATCTGAAGCTGTTGATGGAAATTTAGAAATCAAATCATTTAATGCAGAAAAATACGAAACAGATAGATTTTTTGCAGCCAATGCTTCAAATAAAAATCAAAATTTAAAATTAGAAGCCACGAGTAATTTGGCAACACCGATAATCCAGCTTCTGGTTTCTATATCTTTATCCATAGTCGCTTATTTTGCTTTGGGTTCACAATTAGGCATAGAGTTGAAAGCAGAAGATTTTGTTGCATTCATTACTGCGGCTGGACTTATGGCTAAACCAATAAGACAGCTTTCCAGTATCAATGCAGTGATACAAAAAGGCTTGGCAGCTGCTATAGAGATATTTGATCAATTAGATGCTAAGGAAGAGGAAGATTTGGGAAAAATTGATTCAAATATTTTAGGTAATATCGAGTTCTCAGATGTAAGTTTTTCCTATAATTCTAAGGAATCAGTTCTGAGTAATCTTAATTTTAAAATTTTACAAAATGAAACTGTTGCCATTGTAGGTAAATCAGGATCAGGTAAATCAACAATTGCTAGTTTGATATCTAGATTTTACTCACATTATTCTGGTGATATTTTTATTGATGGAGTCAGTATTCACGACTATCAGCTATCTCATCTTCGTCGAAGCATTTCAATCGTAAACCAATCACCGACTTTATTTAACGATACCATCGAAAAAAATATTGCTTATGGAGATAGCAATATTGATCACGATAAATTAGTTGAAGCTGCTGAGATTTCAGGCTGTAATGAATTTATTTCTAAACTTCCTGAAGGTTATAAATCTGAAATTGGCGATGATGGCGTCTTACTTTCCGGTGGTCAACGTCAAAGAATTGCTATAGCTAGGGCATTTTACAAAGATTCTCCAATAATCATTTTAGATGAGGCAACGTCTGCCTTAGATAATGAATCTGAATTAATTGTTCAAGAAGCAATAGAAAAACTTATTAATAATAGAACTACCATTGTTATAGCTCATAGATTATCGACAATTGAAAATGCTGACAAAATATTAGTGCTTGATCAAGGTGCAGTGGCTGAATCAGGAACTCATTCTTCATTACTAGATCAAGAAGGAATCTACAAAAATCTATATCAAAATAAGTTTAGTGATTCGTCTGATAAAAACAAATCTTTAAAAAGAATAGCTACTCAGGATCATCTTCCGTCTTTCACAGAAGAGCCAGTGGAGCAGGGATATTTAATTGATGCTTGGTATAAAAAAAGTTTTTGGCTTTATCTGTTAACTCCCTTAACTTATTTGTTTACATCGATAGTTAAACTTCGTAAAAAATCTTTTATAAATAATCCAAAAAAAGTTTGGAATTCTCCCATTCCTATAATAGTTGTTGGGAATATTTCAATGGGTGGTACTGGAAAAACTCCATTAGTAAAATATATTGCATCTGAACTATCTAAACGTGGATTTAAACCAGGATTGATAAGCAGAGGTTATGGTGGGAAATTTTCTTCAACACTTGAGGTGACCCATGAAAATTCTCATAAAGAAACTGGAGATGAGGCTCAGATTTTAGCAAAATTAAATCTACCATTTTATATTGACAAGAATCGATCAAGGGCCGCAAAAAAACTTCAAGAAAATCATGATGTTGATGTCATCATTTCAGATGATGGCCTTCAGCATTATGCAATGGGTAGGGATATCGAGATTGCTGTTATTGATGGAGTAAGGAGACTGGGTAATGGTTTTGCGTTTCCTGCAGGGCCCTTGAGAGAGCCAAAATCAAGATTAAAGGAAGTTGATTTTATTGTAAATAATGGTGGTCCAACTGAAGGCGATGAGATTCTAATGACTTTAAGTCCAACTAAATTTGTTCATTTAAATTCAGGTAAAGAATATTCCGTCGATAAATGGCCAATGCACAATCAGGTTCATGCTGTTGCTGGAGTTGGAAATCCTAATAGATTCTTTGATTTGCTATCAAGATTAGGATTTGAATTTGATAAAAATCCATTTCCAGATCACCATAAATATAATAAAAGAGATTTGTATTATCTCGATCATCTTCCAATCCTAATGACAGAAAAAGATGCAGCTAAATGTAAGCATTTCAAAAATTCCAAAATTTGGTATTTGAGCATAGAGTCTAAAATCGAATCTCAATTTATCGATATGCTTGAGGAAAAATTAAATGATAGATAAAGATATTCTCAACATCATGGGATGTATCAGATGTAAATCAAAATTAATTGATAGAGAAGATTATCTCGAATGTTCTAAATGTAAAATTGGTTATCCAATTGAAGAAGATATACCAAGAATGCTCGAGGAAAGAATATTTACTTTGAATGACTGATCGTTTTGTAATTATCGTTCCAGCAAGAGCTGCTTCAACTCGTCTTCCTAATAAGCCCTTGGCAATGATAAATGGTAAGTCATTGATTTCTAGAATTATTGACTTAGCAAATTCATCAAATGCAATGAATTCATATATAGCAACAGACAGTATTGAGATAAAGGAACATGCTGAATCATTAGGTGCTAATGTTGTAATGACTTCAGATGAACATTTATCAGGTATGGATAGAATTGCTGAGGCAGCAAAAAAAATAAATCTACCTATGAATACACCAATTATAAATTTACAAGGTGATGAACCATTTATGCCTCTTCAGATTATTAATAAATTACCATTGCTTATAACCAAAGAAGTGCCCATATCAACAGCATGTGTTAGTTTTAATAAAAATATGGACGTTAATAATCCCAATGAAGTAAAAGTTGTAAGATCTAATTCAAAAAAAGCTATTTATTTTTCTCGTTCTGTTATACCCAACTCATTCACTTTCGATTATAAAAATTATCTTAAACATTTAGGAATATATGCTTATAGCAATGAAACTCTTCAAATGTTAAGCAAATTGCAACCAACAGCTAATGAGAAAGCTGAAACATTAGAGCAGCTAAGATTTTTAGATAACGGTTTTAATATTTTGGTTGAAGATTTTGAGTATGATGTGCCTATTGGCATTGATACTCCAGAAGATTTAGAAGCAGCAATAACTTTTGCTAAGAAGAATGATTGATGATGCTATCTAACTCTTTTGGTTTGCAGGCAAATGCAAAAAACTTGATAAGTATAAATTCTTTCAATGATTTATCAGCATTATCAACTTTAGGCGATGAGAAAATATTGATTCTTGGTGCAGGCACTAATGTAATTTTAGATGAATATTTTAATGGAACTGTTATTAAAATTCATTTGAAAGAGATAGAAACTTATAAAGAATATATTTCTGTTGGTGGAGGAGTTGATTGGACTGATTTGATTGAATATTGCTTAAAAAATGAGTTGTATGGCATAGAAAATCTAACACATATACCAGGATCTGTTGGAGCAGCGCCAGTTCAAAATATAGGAGCCTATGGAGTTGAAATAAGTTCATTTATTAAAAGCGTTGAATGTTTTAATTTAAGGACAAGAAAAGTTGAAACGTTGCAAAGTAATCAATGTAAATTTTCATATCGTCATTCAATTTTTCAATCAAAAAATTATATTATTTTAAAAGTTAATTTCATATTTAATAAATCTTTTGAACCTAACTTGACCTATCCAGCATTAAGTCATTTTCTTAAAGATAACTCAATTGATGTTTCCTCTCTAACTCCGCGTATGCTTTCTGAGTTAATAAAAGATATTAGAAATTCTAAATTACCTGACCCAAAGCTGCAGCCTAATGTAGGAAGCATCTTTAAAAACCCAATAGTAAGAGCTAATGAATTTGACCATAATTTTTTAGATGGTCATAGGTGGGATCAGGATGATCAACATATCAAGCTTAGCTCAGCCAGATTAATAGAGCTCATTAAGCCTGATTTAGTTATTCCTGATACTTTACGTTTTTATGAGAATCATTCTCTTGTGCTGATTAATAATGGCGGAGCATCATTTCACGAAGTTATTGATTTGCTTAAACAAATTAAATTAAAAATCTTCAAAAAATTTAAAATAGAATTAGAAATAGAACCTGAGATTATCTCATCATGATGTTTTTTTCTGCAGCCTTGGCACACTTGTTAGCAGTAATGTCACCTGGTCCAGATACTGCTATTATTTTTTATCAATCATTTGCAAACGGTCGAAGAGAAAGTGTTCTCACCGCTCTTGGCATTGGTTTTGGAATATTTGTGCACTGTTTTTTTGCTATTTCTGGTATTTCATTATTAATTTATAGCACTGAGGAAGCAAAAGTATTTATTAAAATTTTTGGTGGCTCATACTTACTATATATAGGATTAAGCTTTTTTGTTTTTAATAAATCGTCTAATAAAAATGATTCAAAACCTTTTCTGCAAAATCCATTTCTTATCGGATTAATTACAAATTTATTAAATGTGAAAGCATTTTTATTTACTATTTCTCTATTTTCATTTATTGATCTTGGCTCTAATTTATTTTTGACCTTAATTTATTTATTCTATTTTCCTATTGTAACTGCTGCATGGTTTTCATTCTTAAGTTTTGCACTTACTCACGACTCTTTAGAAAATATTTTTAGCAGGCACTCTAATAATATACAAATCATCTCCTCTTTGTTTATCTCTGCATTAGGAATATTATTATTATTTCAAACGTTTTATGGACTTCGCTAAACTTTTAAATTCAGTCAATTCAATCAAAGAAGAATTTCCTCCGGTGCACCTTTGGGACCCTGAATTATGTGAAGGTGTTGAAATGCAGATTGATAGAGAGGGGAACTGGTTTTATCAGGGCTCAATTATTGGCAGAAAAAAGTTAAAAGTATTATTCTCTAGAATTCTAAAATTAGAAAATGATAATTACTTTTTAGTTACTCCTGTTGAAAAAGTATCTGTAAAAGTTGATCTTGCTCCATACATGATTGTTGATTATGAGGTTGACGCTAGTAAGACAAAAATTATTCTAAAAACAGATTTAGAACTATCAATCCCACTTGATAAAGAGCACAAATTAGAGCTTAAGAGGGTTGGAGATGAAAATATACCCTTTATTGAAGTTAGAGACGGTATTAAGGGCTTCCTTTCGCGTTCTGTTTATTACTCTTTGGTAGATATTGCAATCGGACAAGAAAATGATTCTTCAGGTGAGCTAATGTTAAAAAGCTTCAATTGTATGTTCAGTTTAGGCGAAGTAGTTTAATTCGTATTAATTTGTGCCATCAGCAATCCATTCATTGATATATTTTTCAAGAGTGTCTAGGGGCAGAGCTCCTCTTTTTAGAATCTCATGATGAAAGTCTTTGATATTAAATTTTTCTCCAAATGCCAATTCTGCATTAGCTTTTAGTTCCAATATTTTTAATTGACCAATCTTATATGCGAGAGCTTGACCTGGCCAATTTATGTATCGATCAACTTCATTCAAAACATCTTGTTTTGTTTTAGCTGAATTATTAAGAAAATAATTTACGGCATCCTGTCTGCTCCAATCAAAGTAGTGCATTCCTGTATCAACTACAAGTCTTATTGCTCTCCACATATCATATGTAAGCTGACCAAATTTTGAGTATGGGTCTTGATACAGACCTAAATCATAGCCAAGCCTCTCACTGTAAAGTCCCCAACCCTCAACATAAGCAGTGATTCCTCCATATTTTCGAAAATTTGGTAAATCTAATTCCATTGCCAACGCAATTTGTAAATGATGTCCAGGCATCGCTTCATGCACACTAAGAACTTCAATTTCATATTTAGGTCTTACTTCAGGTCGGTAAAGATTTACAAAGTAATATCCTGCACGAGAACCATCGGCAGCTGGACGTTGGTAATAAGCAGTAGTCGTATCTGGAGCACTTTCCATTGGAATAGGCTTTAGTCCATATGGCATTGATGGGAGAACTTTAAATAGTTTTACTAACTCTGGATCAATTCTTTTAGATGTTGCTAGGTATGCTTCAAATAAATCCTCTGAAGTATCATAGTAAAACCTAGGATTAGTGCGTAAATCATCTAGAAAAGCTTTAAATGAACCATCCCAATTAACTTCTTCTATTACAGCTTCCATTTCTTCTCTAATCCTATCAACTTCTGCTAATCCAATTTCATGAATCTCCAATGGAGTAAGATTGGTTGTAGTAAATTTTCTTGCTAAGAATTCATAATATTCTTTTCCATTTTTAATTTCTTTTATACCGATGGATGTTCTGCAAGCAGGCAAATAGTCTTCTTTAAAAAATGTGTGAAGGCGAGCATAAGCAGGAATAACTTTTGTTTTTATAACATCAAGAGCTTTTTGTTGAATTTCCTCAGGAGAATCTATCCCTTTATTTATATTTTTAAAGACCCTATAGAAGGGGCTATCTTCTGGCTCGACAAAAACCTGCAATGCAATTTGTTTATAAACTTTTTCCATAAGATATCTTGGTGGAACAATCCCTTGATCAATCCCAATTTTTGCTTTTTCGATTGCATCGTCAATTAATGTATTTATTTTTGAGAGTCGTTCTATCCAATCTAAAAAATTTTGCTTATTTCTTAGAGGAACTATGCTAGTTGTTTCATGCTCTAATTGAATGCCGCCCCTGTGACTAAATGGCATTAAAAATTTTTTAAATGTATGAGCTTCTACTGAGTTTTCATATTGTTTTTTAAAAAGAAAATAATTTACTTGATTATCTTCAGTAAAATTTTTTATGTCGAATTCTTCTAATTGACTTAATATTTGTAAATCGATCTGATGATTTGCGTAAATTTTATCTATCGATGTATCTGACCATTCTGTATTATTAGTTAGATCTCCCATGCTTGATGCATAGACGGGATTTTCATCGATCATTCTTTCCCATTCATTATCAAGAAGGGAATTGAACTGTTCCTGGTAATTTTCTGAAGAACACCCTGATAGAAATATTAATAAAATATAGAGTGTTATGTTTCTCATTACATATTTGGGTAATTAGGACCGCCAGTACCTTCGGGGGTTACCCAAGTAATATTTTGGGATGGATCTTTAATATCACATGTTTTGCAATGAACACAATTTTGCCCGTTAATAACAAATTTAGGCTCGTTATCTTTTTCAACAATCTCATAAACACCAGCTGGACAATATCTTTGCGCGGGTTCGTCATACATAGGCAAATTTTGCAGTATTGGAATAGTTGAGTCTTTAAGTGTCAAGTGACAGGGCTGATCTTCTTCATGGTATGTATTAGATAAAAATACTGAGCTTAATTTATCAAAGCTAATCTTTCCGTCTGGTTTCGGATATTCTATTTTTGGCATATCAGCAGCAGGCTTCATGCATGCATAGTCTGGAGTTGTATGTCGAAGAGTAAACGGGAGTTTACCTCTAAATATCAATTGATCCATTGCGTTGAAGGCAGCTCCAATCAAAGCACCAAACTTATGGAACATGGGTCCAAAATTTCTTGATTTATAGAGCTCGGTATGGATCCAGCTTGATTTGACCAAATCATTGAATTCAAGACCACCTTCATTATCAATGTTTTTAAAAATAGTCTCTGCTGCCAGCATTCCTGACTTCATAGCTGTATGAGATCCCTTGATTTTTGAGAAAACTAGTGTTCCAGCATTGTCGCCTACTAAAACTCCGCCCGGAAATTCCATACTTGGAAGAGACTGGAGACCTCCTTTAATGAGAGCTCTTGCCCCATAAGTAATTCTTTCGCCTCCCTCTAGATATCGACGGATTGAGGGATGAGTTTTCCAAGTTTGAAATTCATCATAAGGGCTAAGATAGGGATTTTCATAATCAAGAGGAACAACGTATCCTAAATATACTTCGTTATTATCTGCATGGTAAAGGTAAGAGCCAGCTGGAGTATTTTTAGCACTAGGCCAACCATTCGTGTGAATTACAAGACCTTCCTCATGCATTTCATCTTTAATTTTCCAAATTTCCTTAAACCCAATTCCATAATGTTGTGGATCTTTATCCTTATCTAATTCAAACTTTGATATTAATTGTTTTCCTAAATGGCCTCTGCAGCCTTCACCAAATATTGTGTATTTTGCTTTAATATCTATTCCAGCTTCATATCCTGCTTTCTGCTCACCATCGAGTCCAACACCCATATCTCCGGTTCTTACACCAACAACTCTGTCTCCTTCGTAAAGAATTTCACTAGCAGGAAAACCAGGAAATATTTCAACTCCCAATTCTTCTGCTTGTGTTGCAAGCCAACGACAAAGATTTGCAAGACTTGCTACATAATTTCCGTGATTGTTCATAGGAGGCATTACAAACGCAGGAATAGGAAGGCTAAATTTTTCAAACATGAACATTAGCTTATCTTTTTTAACCGGAACATTTAGAGGACAGTCTTTATCTTTCCAATCTGGAATAAGTTCATTTAAAGCAGTGGGTTGAAATACATTTCCCGAAAGTATATGTGCACCTATTTCAGAGCCTTTTTCAAGAAGACATATCTCTAGAGGTTTATCATTTTCTTTCGCAAGTTGAGCAAGTTTTATGGCAGCGCTAAGGCCAGATGGACCTCCGCCTACGATGACGACATCGTATTCCATAACTTCTCTTTCCATCTACGACTCCCTCTTTTTTTAGTGGTAAAAAAACATTACAATTATATCCGCATAAATCATATAATTAATGATATTATATAAAAAATTAATAATAAATTATAACTAATTAAAATAATATCAAAATAAACGAGTTCTATCCATGAAAATATTAGTTCCAATTAAACGTGTAGTTGATTATAACGTTAAAGTTAGGCCCTTAGGCGATCAATCTGATGTAGATCTGAATAATGTAAAAATGGCAATGAATCCATTTTGCGAAATTGCTGTTGAAGAGGCTGTGAGACTCAAAGAGGCGGGAACTGCATCCGAAGTTGTTGCTGTAACTGTTGGTAAATCAGACTCTCAAGAACAACTTAGGACCGCATTAGCTCTAGGAGCTGATAGAGCGATATTAGCAGAAACAGACTCACTTCTAGAGCCATTGGCCATAGCGAAAGTACTTTCAAAAGTTATTGAAGAAGAATCTCCGCAACTAGTAATTTTAGGTAAACAGGCGATTGACGGAGATAACAATCAAACTGGTCAAATGCTTGCTGCTATGTTGAATTATTCTCAAGCAACATTTGCATCTGAAGTTGTAATTGATGGAGACTCTGCATCCGTTACTCGAGAAATAGATGGCGGCCTTCAAACTATTAAGGTTTCTCTTCCAGCTGTCATTACGACTGATTTAAGACTTAATGAGCCGAGATATGCATCTCTTCCAAATATTATGAAAGCTAAGAAGAAAGAATTGGATGTTAAATCAGTTGGAGAAATGGGAGTCGATATAAATAATCGAATGGAATTGTTATCCGTTGAACTCCCTGCATCCAGGCAAGAGGGTATCAAAGTTGAGTCAGTTGAAGAATTAGTTAGTAAATTAAAAGAAGAAGCGAAGGTGATTTCATGAGTATATTAGTTATAGCAGAACACGATAATTCAAATTTAAAACCTGCAACATTAAATACTGTTGCAGCGGCTAAAGAATTAAATGGTGAAATACACCTTCTTATTGCAGGCAATTCCTGTCAAAGTGTAGCTGATGAAGCAATTGGAGTTGAGGGTGTTTCCAAGATTTTGATGTCTGACAATGCTGCTTATGAAAATCATTTAGCAGAAAGTACTGCTAATCTGATTAAATCAGTTGCTGCTAATTATTCTCACATACTTGCGGCAGCAACTACATTTGGAAAAAATGTTCTACCTAGACTGAGTGCATTGCTAGATGTGCAACAAATATCAGAAATAATAGAAGTTGTTTCTGAAGATACATTCAAAAGACCTATATATGCAGGAAGTTGTATTGCTACAGTTAAATCAAATGATTCCATTAAAGTAATTACAGTCAGAGCTACTGCCTTTGATCCTGTGAATTCGTCTGGCGGTTCTGCATCTATTGACAACATTGATGCTGATAACATTTCTGATTTAACATCCTTTGTTGGAGAAGAGATTGCTCAGAGTGACAGGCCAGAGTTAACAGCTGCTGGTATTGTGATCTCTGGTGGAAGAGGTATGCAATCAGGTGATAATTTTCATCTCTTGGAGGCAATTGCAGATAAACTTGGCGCAGCTGTTGGTGCTTCTCGGGCGGCTGTAGATGCAGGTTTTGTTCCAAATGATTATCAGGTTGGTCAAACAGGTAAAATTGTTGCACCAGATTTATACATCGCTGTTGGTATTAGCGGTGCCATTCAGCATTTAGCTGGAATGAAAGATTCAAAGGTAATTGTTGCTATAAATAAAGACGAAGATGCACCTATTTTTCAGGTTGCAGACTATGGCTTGGTAGCAGATCTGTTTAATGCTTTACCGGAACTTTCAGAACAGCTTTAACTTATTGATTTGCAGTAATATTTAGTCCAAGCCTTTCAATATTTTGACTGGCTGATCCATTTATTAGCTCACATTCTTTTGCAAGCAGGCAATATCTCCATAAAACGTAATCTCTATCTACTCCCGCACCTCCGTGTAGGTGCTGTGCAGAATAACTTATTTTATGACAAGCATTTCCAGCCCAAATTTTTGACACTAATGCATCGTTTTCGCAATCAAGATTTGTATTCAAATTTGTTGACGCTTGTTGATTAACTAATCTTAAGCATTCAAGTTCAATAAAACAGTCTGCTGCCCTGTGAGAAACTGCTTGAAAAGTTCCTATAACTCTACCAAATTGCTCTCGTTCAGAAGTATATGATGCAATTAAAGATGTCATTTTGTTAGTTACTCCAAGAGCAATATAACTTCTCATCACCATATTTATTTGCAATAAGTATTTTAAAGCTTCCAGTCCACGACCTTCTTCATGAACAATATCAGGTTCTTCGATTAATACATTTTTAAGCTCTACTTTAAATAAAGGGGAGTTAGCAGTAGAGGTTAGTTGAGTTAATTCAACATCATCAGTTTTTACAAGGGCTAGTATTACACCTTTATTTGAAGATGCGGAAATTAAAATACCCTTAGCCAAGGAGGATATTTCTGAGAGATATTTTGTACCATTAATAATTATTTTTTCACCATCAAAAACTGCTGTAGTAGTTGGATTTTCTGGATCATGATTTAGTGGTTCTAAAATAGCTGACGTATAAATCTCGCCGTTAGCTATAGATGAAACAATAGATTGATGGTTTTCATTTTTACTAAATTTTTGAAGTGTTTGAGCAACATCAACTAAACATCCAGTTAAACACAATGGAGCAGCATGAAAGCCAAGACATTCAAAAAGAATACCTAGATCGTATAAATCTTCACCGCTACCATTTAATTTTTCATTAATACCAAGTCCTAAAAATCCATTCGATGCAAGAAAATCATAAAGGTTTTCGTCATGTTTAAATTCATTATCAAAATTCTTAAGTTTTTCTGGAGAGCATTTTTCTGAGAATATTTTATTTAGAGATTCTCTTATCTCTTGTTGGTGACTTAATTCTGAAAAGTCCACTAGCGACTCCTTGGCATGAATAAACCTGCCATTGCAATAATGTCCCTTTGAACTTCATTAGTGCCACCTCCAAATGTTAATATAGATGCTGTTCGGTACATTCTTTCAAGGCGCGCATTTAGAATTTTTAATTCTGAATTATTTTTTAAAATACTTAGCTCACCCATAATTTCCATCAAAAGTCTGTAAGCCTCAATAAAAAATTCAGATCCGTAAACTTTAGCCACTGAAGCCTCTGCCATATTGAGCTGATCAGACTCCATAATCCATGTTTGTTTCCAGCAAATTAGTTTTAATGCTTCAATTCCGGAGTGAATTTGAGCAAAATTTTGTTTTACCCATGACAAATCAGTTAAAAATTGATCATTACCAATTTTAGTATTTTGGGCCAATTCTAAAACGTTCCTATAAAGTTCTTCAACAGGACCATGATTAACCAAAGCAAGTCGCTCTAGGTTTAATTGACTAGTTATTAATGCCCATCCTTGATTAATTTCTCCAACTAAATGTGAATCTGGAACTTTTATATTTTCATAGAATGTAGCATTAGTTCGTACATCGCCTAAAGTGTTAATTGCAGTTAAAGAAAAACCGGGGTCATTTGTTGGAACAATGAACATTGAAATTCCTTTATGATTTTTAACTTCAAAATCAGTTCTTGCTGCAAGCCATATATAGTCTGAAAAGTTTGCCAAACTAGTCCACATTTTTTGACCATTTATAAGATATCCATCTTTTTCTTTAATAGCTTTTGTTTGAAGGGAGGCCAAGTCAGTTCCAGAATTTGGTTCAGAGTAACCAATACCAAAAATTAATTTTCCTTGTAAAATTTTTGTTGCTATTTCTTCTTTAGCCCAATCAGATCCATATTCTGCTATCATTGGTCCCACTGATTCTGTTGTTAGAAATGGGAACGGGAAGCCAGTTCGCATTACAGTCTCAACGAAGATGTATTGCTCAATTGGACTAAGCTCCTTACCACCAAATTCTTTCTTCCAACTAAGGCCTATCCATCCATCCGCGCCCATAGTGAGCATAGCTTTTTTAAATTCTGGGCCGCCACCTTCAAAATGTTCTGGATTATTTAGCTCTGTCTTTAACTCAGGTGTAATTAATCCTTTGAAGTATTCTTGCAGCTCATCTTTTAATTTAGCTTGTTGTGAATTTAATTGTATTAACATTTGACTATTAGTATCTCATCTTCATTTCTCAAGGCAATATCTTCGTGTATTATTATTTTATGGAAAGTTATACAAAAACGATGGAAATACTCCATAAAAAACTACTCCAAGCAAGAACAAAAGATCAAGAGGATAGGATTGTTAATTTAATGCTAGCTGAAGCAAGACGATATAGAAAAACAGAGGAATTGAAGGCGCTTGATCTTAAAGGTTCAAATTCGACAGCATAGTTTATTTTAATATTGCAATAACTTCTAAGTGATCAGTATTTGAGAACTGATCAAACAATCCAATTGATTTAACCTCTCTTTTCATAATTTTTAAATCACGAAAAAAAGTTTCTGGATTGCATGATATGTAAACCATATTTTTAAATTGATTAGATAAATTTACAGTTTCTTTACTTAAACCAGCTCTGGGGGGATCGACCAATATATGACTAAAGTTATATGAAGTTAAATCAATATTCTTTAATCTTCTGAATATGCGTTTGTTACTCAATGCTAATGCTGTCTCATTGTCAGAAAGCCTAGCGGTTTTAATATTTTTAATACCATTTAACTCAATGGACTCTAATAACAGTTTAACCGCATGACGATTATTTTCCGTCGCAAAAACTTTATTGAATTTTGAAGCAAGTGGAAGAGTAAAGCCTCCACAGCCACAATAAAGTTCAAGTAGATCTTTTGAATCTTTTAAATAATTAGTAATAAAAGAGATCATCATTGAATAGAGGTAGAAATTAGGCTGAAAAAAAACTACATCATTTTGTAATATTTCAAAGCTGTAATTTTTGTATTTACATATTATTTTTAAATTTTCTTTATCATTAGCAATCTTTTGATTTTTACTTCTTCCAATGATAGAAAGATTTTTAAATTTAGCTTGAACATCTTTAGCTTCAATACTCCATTCATCCATTAGTTCTTTATGATAAATCATGGTAGCTAAAACATACGATCCTGAAGATCTAAAATTAATTTGAAATAATTTTGATTTTAAAATACTAGATTTATTAATAAGTTTTAACAATTTCGGCATTATTATCTGGATGCTGTGATGAGGTATCTTAGATACTTCCATAAATATTTTTTTTCCATCTTCAATCATTGTGTATGAGCTATTACTAACACCAAACTCACATCTAGCCCTGTAACCACTGGAAGGTGATAAAAATATTGAAGGTTTAATGTCTGAAAACGACGAAAGCTCATTACAAAACTTAGAGAACTTATTCATATCAAATTTATTACGAGTATAATAAAGCCAATAAATACAATGTTTAGAGTCAAAAATAGCATTATAAATTTTGAAACTGTTAAATTATTAAGATCGCTTTCAAGATCTTTAGAGGTGCGAACACCTATTATCGATGCTAGGATTCTTTTAAACCACATATTATGACAAGCAAGATTATCACAATTACTAAAACTGCCGAAGACTATCTGGCTAAGCTGATAGCAGAGAAAAATGAACCTGGCACGGCTGTAAGGGTTTTCATCTCTGATCCAGGCACCGCAAATGCCGAAACATGCTTGGCTTATTGTAAACCAGATGAGTTTGTTGCTTCTGATACTCTTATATCTCTTCCAACACTTTCAGTTTACGTTGAGGAGCGCAGCATTCCATTTCTTCTAGATGCAGAGGTGAATTATGATATTGATAATTTTGGAGGCCAACTAACTATTAAAGCTCCAAACGCTCGATTACCTAACATTTCTCCTGATAGTCCCCTAGAAGATAGAGTTAATTATGTTATTTACAATGAAATAAATCCTATGTTGGATTCTCATGGAGGTTTGGTTAGTCTAGTAGAGATAACCGATGATAAGTTTGCAGTCCTTCAATTCGGAGGAGGGTGTCAAGGTTGTGGCATGGTTGATGTCACTCTGAAAGATGGAATCGAGAAAACTCTTTTAGAGCAGTTACCAGAGTTAGCTGGTGTTAGGGATATGACAGATCACTCTATGGATGAAAACGCATTTTACAGGGAAGAATAGACTGAGATTATTATTCCAATCTTTGGATGATCAAAATAGTGCACTTCATTTTTAAAAATTCTTCTTTCCTCTTTTAACAGATATTTAACTTCATCTAATCTTTTTAGTGGCTCAGCTACGGCTTCCTCTGAATTGATTTTAGGTTCAAAAATTTCATCATTTTTAAATATTTTTTTATCTATTTTAATATTATAGTTTTTGATCTCATCAGGTATTGAATCTTTCAAAGCATCAAATTTAATTTTATTTATAATTTTTTTATCTGTATTAGAGCTTAAATTGCCCTCAAGATATGCAATTACATCAAGATGCAGATATCTGCTTTTATACAGTTTGATTAAAAGCCCGTTATTATCAAAAATTTCATGTATGTAAGGTGCATTTTCTTTTGATAAAGCTGGTTGAATCCATGACTCTTTGTGCAGAATCTTATACTCTTTTCTGCGATCAAGTCTGTTATAAATATTATTAAGTTGATCAAGCTTAGATTTTTTTTTAAACCACTTACTTTCGTCTATTTGGGAATAGGTCTTTATTTTTGTTATTTCAGAGGGTTCTTTATTATTAGTATTTGCTTCATTTACAGGCATCACATCAACTGAGAACTCATTTTCTTCAAAGTCGAACGAGTTGATAATTGATTTTTCATTAAGAGAGATTTCTAATTTATCTTCTAAGGTAATAGTATTAATACCTTCAATACTGAGCTTTTGTGATTCAAAATCCTCATTTCCAATTATTTCTAGTTGCTCAAATACAACGATCTCGACAGTATATATTTCATTATTATTTTTATTAGCACTAGAGTAAAAGCTCATAAAAAAAATGAAAGAGAATATAAAAAATTTATAAAAGTTCATTTAATAATTTTGCTACGACAGATCGCTTATCAATACTCTCTGAAACATCTAGGATAATATTACTCTCATTTTTAAGCTTTATCTTAGCTGATCCTGATTGAATCAATCCAATTAATTTTTTATACACTTGATCAGTTAAATTATCGTTAAAAGTAAGCATTGCATTTTGACTATTAGAGTAGATTTTTTTTATACCTACATTTGCAGCAATAATCCTTAGCTTTGAATTTTCAATTAGATTCAATATTTCACTATCTGGTTTTCCGCATCGATCTTTAAGATCAATTAGTATTTGATCAATTTGTTCACATGTTTCAGCATCATTCAATGATCTGTAAACTTTCAACCTTTCATTAGCAACTGGGAGATATGTATCGGGAATTAAAGCACGATCATTAAAATTAATTTCTGTATCAAGTATTGGCTCTTGTTGATGTCCTTTGATGTCATTAACAGCATTCTTTAACATTGATAAATACATACTTAGACCTATAGCTTCAATATGACCGCTTTGTTTAACCCCTAAAAAATCACCAGCCCCTCTGATTTCAAGATCCTCTTGAGCAATAAAGTATCCCGATCCTAAATCAGAATATCTTACCAATGAATCAAGTTTTGCTTTAGCTGCTTTTTTTAAGTCCATATTTGGAATTAGTAAGTAACAATAAGCTTGACGCAATGACCTTCCTACACGACCCCTTAATTGATGTAATTGCGACAGACCAAATTTATGAGCATCAATCACAATCATAGTATTTGCATTTGGAATATCTAAACCCATTTCAACAATTGTTGTGCAAATAAGAATATCTATTGAATTTGCGTTAAAACCATTCATTGTTTTAGTAATTAATTTTTTAGATAATTTTCCATGAGCAATGCCTAAATTTGCTTCAGGTATAAGATTTGAAATTTGATTTCTTAGTTGCTCCATTTTTGAAATATCATTTTGAACTATGAAAACCTGTCCACCTCTAGATATTTCCCTATCGATAGCATTTTTAATTATTTGTTGATTTTGTAAATTTAAAAAAGTTTTTACACTAATTCTTTCTAGGGGAGGGGTATATAGATAAGAAAAATCTTTTAATCCAGAATACACAAGATTCAATGTTCTGGGTATAGGAGTAGCAGACATATAAAGGATATGAGTTGTGGATTGTCTTGATTTGATAATCTCTTTTTGTTTTGTTCCAAATCGATGCTCCTCATCAATTACAAGTAGGCCAAGATTATCAAGAGGAATTTCACTATTAAGCAATGCATGTGTTCCAATTAAAATATCAATTTTTTTATTTTTAAAATCCTCATAAATCTTTAGTTTATTTTTTTGGGATGTATGTCTTGTAAGAAGTTCTATATTAATTGGAAAGTTAATAAATCTTTTTGCAAAGCTTTCTAAGTGTTGTTTGGCTAAAATAGTGCTAGGAGCTAAAAGCATCACCTGTTTTTTAGCATGCACAGCTACAAAGGCTCCTCGCATTGCAATTTCAGTTTTTCCAAAACCAACATCACCGCATATCACTCTATTCATTGGTTTGATCAACGAAATATCTTTTATGACATCATTAATACAATTGATTTGATCCTTTGTTAGAACGTAAGGGAAGTCACTATCAAACTTGTCATAAGAATTTTTATCACAGATAAGCTGACTGGAGGATGCAACGGAGCGTCTTGATTCAATATCTAGAAGCTCTGCAGCATGATCAAGAGCTTTTAATCTTGCCTTTTCTTTTTTTATTTTCCACTTATTTGATGATAAAGAATCAAGGGGTATCCCTTGAGTTTGAGTTGTTTGAAATTTTGAAACTAAGTAGGCTTGCCTGAT
>Ga0160423_10001529_pt1 | contig 19358 bp, 27 predicted proteins | sample CRUFie14St8metaG_FD_108191 | JGI IMG/M metagenome (GOLD analysis project Ga0160423, IMG submission 108191) | Marine microbial communities from the Costa Rica Dome - CRUD Field 142mm St8 metaG | ecosystem: Environmental > Aquatic > Marine > Oceanic > Photic zone | place: Costa Rica: the Eastern... | reverse complement strand
TGATCGTGGTGGATTCCTTGAAACTTGAGTCGCACAAGACCAAAGCGTTGGCTGATCAAATTGAATCGTTGGCACCCAAAGGCACTGTGTTGCTGGTTAATGGCGAGGCCGATGGCAATCTGGCGCTGGCCGCCCGCAACATTCCGTTGGTGGAGCTGGTGGAAGCTGAATCATTGAACACCTACGAGGTGCTTCGCCCGGACACGGTAATCATCTCGAAGGAAGCTTTAGAAAAAGTGGCCTCCCGTCTAAACACGAAAGAGAGCTAATGGACTCATTTACCGTCATCAAAGGTCTGCACGACTCGGAGAAAACACAGCACCTGAAGGATCTCTACACCTTCCGCCGCACCCAGGGCATGAAGGACGATGTAGACCGTCAGTACACGCTGCGCGTCGATGTGCGGGCCAACAAACACCAGATTCGCCAGGCCGTGGAGGAACTGTTTCCTAAGGTGAAAGTCGCCTCGGTAAATACCTCCCGTATGAATGGTAAAACCAAGCGCGCCCGTACCCGCGTGGCCGGTCGTACTTCCGACTGGAAGAAAGCCGTCATTACGCTCAAAGAAGGCGAGATCGAACTGTTGTAAGGAGATTCAGAGATGCCCATCCGTTCCTATAAACCCGTGACCCCCTCGCAGCGCTACATCAAGCGCTCCACCTTTGAGGAGATCACCAAGACTAAGCCCGAAAAGGCACTGGTTAAGATCAAAAAGAAGACCGGTGGCCGCAATAGTGATGGTCACATCACCATGCGGGGCATCGGTGGCGGCGCGAAGCAGAAGATTCGCAACGTGGATTTCCGCCGGCGTTTCGCCCGCGACAAGTACGGTGCCAACGCTACGGTGGAAGGCATCGTGATCGCCATTGAGTACGATCCCATGCGCTCCTCTCGTATTGCTCTCGTGGAATACAAGGACAATGAGAAGCGCTACATCATCGCCGCTAAAGGAATGGAAGTGGGGCACAAGATTCACAGCGGTCCCGACGCCGAGCCGGAATCGGGCAACGCTTTGCCGCTGGCCAAGATTCCCGCGGGCACCGCGGTTCACAATGTCGAGCTGACTCAAGGCAAGGGTGGCCAAATCGTTCGCGCTGCCGGCTCCTCGGCCACCGTGATGGCGAGTGACAAGGATTACGCACAGATCAAGCTGCCCTCCGGAGAAATTCGCCGCGTGAAAGCCAATTGCTGGGCCACCGTGGGAGTGGTGGGTAATGCTGATCACGAGAAGCAGGTGATTGGCAAGGCGGGTAACACTCGGCATCGCGGTCGCCGCGGCATCACCCGCGCGGTGGCGAAGAACCCGCACGATCATCCGATGGGTGGTGGTGAGGCCAAGACCTCCGGTGGCGGGCATCCGGTCACCCCTTGGGGTGTGATCACCAAGGGTTACAAGACTCGCTCCAAGAAGAAGTACTCTAACAAATTTATCCTCGTACGCCGCGATGGTCGGCCGATGAAACGGAAGTAAGCAGCCATGGCACGTTCAATCAAAAAAGGTTACTACACCGACGCCAAGCTCCTCGGCAAGGCGATGAAGGCAAAGGAATCCGGCTCGACCAAGCCGATCAAGACCTGGTCACGCCGTTCCACCATTATGCCCGACTTTGTGGGGCTGACGTTTAATGTCCACAACGGTAAACAATTTCTGCCGGTTTATGTGAGTGAAAACATGGTGGGCCACAAGCTAGGTGAGTTTTCCCCGACCCGCCAATTCAAGGGCCATACCGCCCACGTGAAACGGGAGGTCCGTTAAGATGAATATTACTGCTACAACGCGCAACGTGCGCATGTCGCCGAAGAAGGTGCGTGAAGTGACGCGCCAGATCGCCGGTCTGCCGGTGTCCAAGGCTCAGGCTTTGTTGGCCAACATCCCGCGCAAATCCGCGCGGCTCGTTGCTCAGACCCTGAAATCCGCCGTGGCTAATGCCGAGCACATCAGCGTGGAATGGAACGAGGGCGAGATCCAGAACAAGGTGGCTGAGATCAAGGAAACGATTCAAAACAAAACCACGGAGAAGGGCACGCTGGCCCGCAAATACCGCCACCTCAAGGCGGATCTGGCCAAGTACGAGGCTTACCTCGATTCGGACAACAAGCTGGCGGCCGATACCCTCGTGATCAAGGAAGCGATGGCCGGCGCAGCCACGCCATTGCGGCGTTGGCGCACCCGCGCGCGTGGCGGAGGCAGCACCATCATCAAGCGCACCAGCCACATCCGGATCACCCTCTCCGACGACAAATAGGATTTAGTACCATGGGACAAAAGAGCAATCCAATCGGCCTTCGCCTGGCAGTCAACAAAGACTGGGCCTCCAAGTGGTATGCGGATAAGAAGAGCTTCGCCAACTACCTCACCGAGGACCGGGCGATCCGCAAGCTATTGTTTGATAAATTGGGCGGCGCAGCCGTAACCAAGATTCTCATCGAGCGCGCCACCCAGCGCGTGCGCATCAAGATTTTGACCGCCCGCCCCGGCGTGGTGATCGGCCGACGTGGTGCTGAGATCGACAAGATCAAGGAGCAACTCGCTCGCATGACTGGCAAAGAGGTTTACGTGGACATTCAGGAAATCCGCAAGCCGGAGATCGATGCCCAGCTCGTGGCCGAAAACGTGGCCCAACAACTCGAGCGCCGCATAATGTTCCGCCGGGCCATGAAACGCGCTGTGCAAATGGCGATGGATTTCGGAGCCGAAGGCATTCGTATCCGTTGTGCCGGTCGATTAGGCGGTGCCGAGCTTTCCCGTACGGAGCAGTACCTCGAAGGCCGTGTGCCGTTGCACACCCTGCGTGCGAATATCGATTACGGATTTACCGAGGCCAAAACCAAAGCTGGGATTCTGGGCATAAAATGCTGGATTTGTACCGGTGAGGATAAGCCCTCGAACAAGAGCGCTGAGGTTATTGAAACTGGCGCGGCCGAGAGCAAGTAAGCAGAAGAAAGAATAAGAACGATGGCCAAGCAAATTCCAGCCCGCGTCAAGTACCGCAAGATGCACCGTGGCAGTCGTGCCGGCATCGCGTGGAAGGGCTCTGATGTGTCTTTTGGGGAGTACGGACTGCAGGCATTGGACCGGGCATGGATCACCACCCGCCAAATTGAAGCCTGCCGCCAGACTATTACCCGCAAAATGAAACGTCGCGGCAAGGTGTGGATTCGCATCTTCCCGCACAAATCCTACACCAAGAAACCGTTGGAAGTGCGGATGGGTAAAGGCAAGGCCGCGGTGGAAGGCTGGGTGGCTGTGGTGCGTCCGGCTAATATGTTGTTTGAAATTTCCGGTGTCGGCGAGAGCCTGGCCAAGGAGGCCCTATCTCTGGCGGCGGCCAAGTTGCCGATCAAAACCCGCATGATCAAGCGATAGCCATGAACAACAAAGAAATTATAGAAATGCCCCCCGTGGAGCTGCTGGCCAAAGGCCGCGAGCTCCGTGCGGAGCTGTTCAACCTGAACCTGCAGAAATCCATCGGCACGCTTGAAAAGCCCCATCGCATCGGCGAATTGCGGAAGGACATCGCCCGCGTGGAAACCGCGTTGAGCGCCAAAAAGATAGAGGCCGCATCGGCCTAGGGAATTTGACTCATGAGTGAAGCGACAGAAAAACATCGCAAACAGCGTCAAGGCGAAGTGGTTTCGGCCGCCGCCGACAAGACCATCGTGGTGAAGGTGAAACGCCGCGTGCGTCATCCGCTCTACAAGAAAGTAGTGACGCGTTTTAAGAAATTTTACGCCCATGACGAGGATAACAAGGCTAAGGCCGGGGACCAGGTGCGCATTCAGGAATGCCCGCCGAAATCCAAACTCAAGCGTTGGGAATTACTCGAAGTAGTGGGCGGTTAACCTAGGAGATTTGAAAAGATGTTGCAGTTACGTTCAGTTTGTGATGTTGCCGATAACACCGGCGCCAAGCGCGCGGCGATTATCCACGTGCTCGGCGAAGCCAAACGCTACGGCGAAATTGGCGATGTGGTGAAGGCTCATATCAAAGAAGCCGCCCCTGATGGCAGCGTGAAAAAAAGCGAAGTGGTCGACGCCGTGGTGGTGCGCACCCGCCGCGCCATCCGGCGCGCCGATGGTTCCTACCTGCGTTTTGACAACAACGCCGTGGTGATCATTGACAAGGAAGGCGCGCCCCGCGGTACGCGTATCTTTGGCCCGGTGGCCCGCGAACTGCGCGAGCAGAAGAAATTCATGAAGATCATTTCCCTCGCTCCGGAGGTTCTGTAATGAGCGCAAAGGCTGAATACAAAGTGATGTCAGGCGACGAGGTGGTGATCCTTGCCGGAGAACACCGCGAACGCACCGCCAAAGTTGTGCGCTTCGTGAACGACGGCGACCGAGTGGAACTGGAAGTGGATGGATTGGACGACGATAACAAGGTTATTAAACACCAGCGCCGCAGTCAGGAATTTCCGAACGGCACCCGCCTGTTTTTGAACCCGACCGTTCACGTGTCGAATGTGATGAAAAAAGACCGCTGGGACAAGAAGCGCTCAGATCAGGCCAACTAATTTGAAGCAAGATGGAATCGCGACTATACAAGAAGTATAAGGATGAGGTGAAGCCGGCCCTGCAGACAGAGCGAGGCTACGCCAATGTGCACCAGATTCCTGGTCTGGATAAAATCGTCGTTCGCATGGGCGTGGACGCCACCCTTGAGAAATCCGCGCTCGATGACGCGGTGAAGGACATGACAACCATCACCGGCCGTAAGCCCGTGATCGACAAATCCCGCAAGGCGGTCTCAAACTTTAAACTCCGAGAGGGCCAGGCCATTGGTTGTCACGTAACGCTCCGTCGCGAGGTGATGTGGGAATTCATGGACCGCCTGACCACTGCCGCTTTGCCCCGTATTCGGGACTTTCGTGGCATCAGCCCGCGCGGCTTTGACGGCCGTGGCAACTATTCCATGGGTGTGAGCGACCAGTCCATCTTCCCGGAGATTGAGCTGGATAAAGTGAAGCGTACTCAGGGCATGGACATTACATTTGTGACCACGGCCAAAACCAATGATGAGGCCAAGGACCTGCTCACCAAGCTGGGCATGCCGTTTGCAAAGAAATAAGGAGAATTTGATATGGCGAAAAAGAGTTGGATAGCCCGGAATAAGAAGAAGGCCCGCGCCGTGGCCAAGTACGCCTCCAAGCGTGCGGAGCTAAAGGCTGCCGGCGACTACGAGGCGCTCAGCCAGTTGCCCCGCAACGCCAGCCCCGTGCGCGTGGTGAACCGTTGTGAGCTTACCGGTCGCCGTCATGGATTTATTCGTAAGTTCGGCCTGAGCCGTATTGCCTTTCGTGAGGCAGCGGTGAGCGGTCTGATCCCCGGAGTCACAAAAGCCAGCTGGTAAGAACGATGGATACTGTAGCCGATATGCTGACCCATGTGCGCAACGCCAATCAGGCGTTAAAGCCGAACGTAGTGGTGCGCCACTCCACCCTGAAGGAAAACATTGCCCGCATCCTCAAGCAGGAAGGATACGTGAGCGGTTACTCCGTGAGCGGCGACGCGAAGAAGGAACTTCAGATTGATCTGAAGTTCAAGGCCCGCAAGGGCGTCATCGCCGGCATCACGCGTGTCAGCAAGCCGGGCCTGCGCCAGTACGTGGCCGTGGATGAGATTCCGCGCGTGTTGGGTGGCTTGGGAGTGGCGATTTTGAGCACACCCAAGGGTGTGTTGACCGGCCAAGAGGCCCGGGATCAAAAGGTGGGTGGCGAAGTGCTCGCCCATATTTGGTAAGCTGGAGCTGAGTAGAAAGGAAAGAACCATGTCGCGTATTGGAAATAAACCCGTGCCTGTCCCGGACGCCGTAAAGGTGGCGATCGACGGACGGACGGTGTCTGTGGAGGGCCCCAAGGGTAAGCTGCAGCTGGATTTGCCGGATCACACCGATGCCTCGCTGGAAGACAGCCAGGTGGTGGTGACCCGTGAGAACGACCAGAAACGCGCCAAAGCCATGCATGGCCTAGCTCGTTCCCTCATCAACAACATGGTCGTGGGCGTGGATAAGGGCTTCGTGAAGAAGCTCGAGATCAACGGCGTGGGTTTCAAGGCAGCCGTCAAAGGCAACGTCATCAACCTGAACCTCGGCTACTCGCACGAGATCAACCACGAGATTCCCGCCGGTATCACCGTGACCGTGGAAAGCAACACCAACGTCACCATCGAGGGTGCCGACAAGGCCGTAGTGGGCAAGGTGGCTGCCGAGGTGCGCTCCTACTACCCGGTGGAGCCCTACAAAGGTAAGGGCGTGCGCTATTCCGACGAACACGTCGTGCGCAAGCAGGGCAAACAGGTTACATAAATTTGAACCGTTAAAGAAACGATGAGAGCCGAAGTAAAACGCAGGATAGAGCAAAAGCGCCGCTTCCGTATCCGTAACAAGATCAAGGGCACGGCCGACCGTCCGCGCATGAGCGTGCGCTTCACCGAGCGCAACATTTACGTGCAGTTTATTGACGATGTCGAAGGCAAGACATTGGCGTCCGCCTCCACCCTTCATAAGGAACAGGCAGATCGCGTCAAGCTCATAGCCAACAAGGATTCAGCTGAGCAAATCGGCAAAGCCGCCGCAGAGGCTGCCAAGGGCGTTGGCATCACCGAGGTGATTTTTGATCGCAGCGGATCCCGCTATGTTAAGGGCGGCAAAGTGGATGCGCTGGCCAGTGCCGCGCGTGCTGAAGGACTGAAATTTTAACCGCAACTAGAAAGACGAACATCGTGGCAGACGAAGAAAAGCAGGATACCCAGGCAGCCGTACCCGCTGAGGCACCTACTGAGACCGCAGTAGCCCCGGCCGCCGAAGTGGCTCCGGCAGAGACGGCACCCGCATCAGCCGAGCAATCCTCGGGTCAAGAGGGTCAGCAACGCGGTGGCGATCGTCGTAGCGGTGGTGGCGATCGTCGTGGTGGTGGCCCACGTGGCCGCAATCAACGCGGTCCGCGGCAGCAGAAGGAAGACGATGGCATCGCGGAGAAGGTGATCCACATCAACCGCTCCAGCAAAGTGGTGAAAGGAGGCCGTCGATTTGGTTTTAGTGCCCTCGTTGTAGTGGGCGACAAGGAAGGCAAAGTGGGTTTGGGTACCGGTAAGGCTCGTGAGGTTATTTCCTGCATCACCAAGGGCACCGAGGTGGCCCGCCGCAACATGGTGAGCGTATCACTGAACGGCTCTACTGTGCCGCATGAAGTGTACTCCATTTATGGTGGTGCCCGTGTACTATTGCGTCCGGCTTCGCCCGGGACCGGCATCATTGCTGGCAAAACCGTGCGGGCCGTGCTCGAGAGTGCGGGCGTGCGCGATGTGTTGAGCAAATCGCTCGGCTCTAAGAACCCCGCCAATTTGGCCAAGGCCGCACTGCAGGCTCTGCAACATATGCGACGCCGCGAGGACGTGATGGCCGGTCGCGATAAGTAACCTATTTTACCTGAGGAACAAGCAATGCGTTTACATGATTTGAAACCAAACCCGGGCGCGAAGCATCGCCGCAAGCGCTTGGGTCGTGGTCACGGCAGTAGCCGAGGTAAGACGAGCACTCGCGGACATAAGGGCCAAGGCTCCCGCGCGGGCAGCAGCACGCGGGCGACCTTTGAGGGAGGGCAAATGCCGTACATTCGTCGCTTACCCAAGCGCGGCTTTAACAATGCCCGGTTCCGCACCGAATATGTGCCGGTGAACCTGTCCGATCTGGAAAAGCATTTTGAGGATGGAGCCACGGTGGATGTGTGCACTCTCAAGACGGCTGGCCTCGCCAATGGAGGGGGCAAAGTGCTCGTAAAGATTTTGGGTAACGGCAAGTTGACTAAGAAATTGACCGTGACCGCGCACAAATTCAGTGGCTCGGCTCAAAAGGCGATTGAAGCGGCTGGCGGAACCTGCCAGGCATTGAATGTGCCAAAGCCGGCACCTGAAGCCGAAGCCCCCGTGGCTGAATAAGACTTTCCATGTTCAGCCAGTATTTCCAGACCCTCCAGAACTGCCTGAAGGTTAAGGAGCTCCAAAGCCGGATCTTCTTTACCTTGATGCTGCTGGTGGTTTGCCGGGTGGTAGCCATGACGCCAATCCCGGGTCTGGATGGTCAGTTGCTGTTGAGTTTCTTCGATCAATTGCGTGAACAGCAAGGATCCGGCACAGAAGGGGGTGCGGGGTTGTTGGGCATGTATAGCATGTTTACTGGTGGCGCTTTAGAGCGTTGTGCGGTCGGGTCTCTGGGTATCATGCCCTACATCAGCGCGACAATTATAATTCAATTGATGACCGCCGTTGTGCCTTCGTTGAGCAAATTGGCTCGGGAAGAAGGAGGTCGAACCCAGATCATCAAGTACGGTCGTTACCTCACGGTGTTGCTTTGCTTGGGTCAGGGGTTTGTGATGTCGGTCGGTTGGGAAAATCCACGAAACATACCTGGCTTCGGTGAGTTTGATGGTGAATTGGTTGCCGATCCTGGTTTGTGGTATCGCATTCGTACAATGATATTACTCACCACCGGTACGGTCCTTCTGATGTGGTTGGGCGAACAGATTACCGAGCGTGGAATTGGTAACGGTATCTCATTGGTGATCACTGTGGGTATCATTGCCAGGGTGGATCAGGCTTTCCTCGGAATCCGGGATATGTTTTTCCCCGCGAGTGGCGAAGGTGCGCATCCGTTCAATGGCGTGCTTCTGCTCGTCCTGTTGCTCACCGTGGTGGGTGTAGTGATTGCAGTGACGCAGGCCATGCGGAAAATTCCGGTGCAGTATGCCCAAAGGCAGGTGGGTCGAAAGATGATGCAGGGTGGTTCTACCTATTTCCCGCTCCGTGTAAATTACGCAGGTGTGATGCCGATCATATTTGCGCAGGCAATTCTGATGTTCCCGGCCCAGATTTTTGGAACCATTGGTCGCTGGCTCGGGGAAGGAAACGGGGCTGATTTCTTCATCGGACTGGGCGACGCTCTGGCTTACGGTTCCTTTTGGAATTTAGCCATGCAGTCGCTGATGATCCTGTTTTTCTCCTACTTCTGGGTGGCGACGCAATTTAATGAAACGCAGATCGCGGATGATTTGAAAAAGGCTGGTGGTTATATTCCCGGCGTTCGCCCTGGAAACGCGACGCGCGACTTCCTACATCACGCGATGAGCCGGTTGACCTTGGCTGGGGCCATGTTCTTGGTGGTCATCGCGGTGATACCGACGGTGTTGGGTATCAACTTGGAAATTCCCTTCGCGGTGGCCCAGTTCTTTGGCGGCACAAGTCTGCTAATTATGGTTGGCGTGATGCTGGATACGATGCGGCAAATGGAAAGTCATTTGGCTCAGCATCATTATGATGGATTTTTGAAAGGCGGCAAAAAGGTGCGGGGACGCGCCGGATGATCCCCATCAAGGACGAGCATCAACTGACGGCCATGCGTGAAGCTGGTCGCATCGCAGCCAACGTGTTGCGGGATGCTTGTGATTGGGTGAAAGCGGGAATCACGACCCGTGAGTTGGATGAATATGCCGCCAGCCGCATCCGGCATTACGGATGCAAGAGTGCGTTCCTCGGATACGAGGTGCAGGGCAGGAAGTACCCCTGCAATGTGTGCATCTCGATGAACGAGGAAGTGGTGCACGGTTTGGCCGGAAAACGGAAAATCGTGGACGGTGATATAGTAAGCATCGATGTCGGTGTTTGCGTGGAAGGGTTCATTGGCGATAACGCGCGAACGGTGATCGTCGGTGAGTGTCCTGAGGAAACTCAAAAATTGATTGAAGTGACTCAGGAAGCCCTGTATGATGGAATTTCTCGCGCGTTACCCGGAAACCGGGTGGTTGATATCTCGGCTGCAGTGCAGAATCGAGTCGAAGCCAACGGGTTTTCGATCGTGCGAGAGTTTGTTGGACACGGTGTGGGAGATGTGGTTCACGAGGAACCGCAAATCCCCAATTACGTGACCGGTGGAGACTCTCCGGAGCTGCGGCCCGGCATGACTTTGGCGATTGAGCCAATGGTCAATGCAGGGACGCCGAAGGTGAAGTTTCTGCCAGACGGCTGGTCTGTGGTAACACGGGATGGCCGGCCTTCAGCGCATTGGGAACACACCATTGCGGTGACCGAAGGCGAACCGGAAATTTTGACATGCCCGGGGCCGAGCCCATCCGAGTCGAGGGCCGAATAGTCGAGGTTCTGTCGCACCGCCTAGTGCGTGCCGAACTGAGCAACGGCCACCGCCTTATGGGGCACAGCACGCGGGCCACCAGCGATGTGTTGGTGGACGCGCAACTGGGCGAAACGGTGGTGCTCGAAGTGAGCACCTTTGACCTTTCCAAGGGAAGGGTCATGGAACGAAAACAAAAGAACGAAAACGAAAAATGAAAGTGCGATCTTCAGTTAAAAGAATGTGTCCGAACTGCCAAGTGGTACGGCGGAAGGGTGTCGTACGTATCATTTGTAAAACGAACAAGCGTTGTAAACAACGTCAAGGTTAAGCCATGCCCCGTATTTTAGGAATCGATATACCCGCCAATAAGCGCATCGACATCGCGCTCCGCTCCCTTTATGGGGTCGGCCCGGCCACCTCCGCCAAGGTGTTGGAAAACGCCAAGATTGATCCGGCTACCCGCGCCCATACCCTGAGCGAGGACGAACTGGCCACCATCGCTAAGGCCATCCAAACCACCGAGATGCGTCCTGAACAGACCCGCACGGACAATTGCGTGATCCTTGTGGAAGGCGATCTGCGCCGAAAGGTGACTGAAGACCTCAAGCGCCACAAAAACATTAAAACCTATCGTGGTTTGCGGCACATGCGCGGCCTGCCCGTGCGCGGGCAACGCACCCAAACCAACGCCCGTACCCGCAAGGGGCCGAAGAAGACTGTAGGCGCCCAGAGCAAGAAAGCCTAATCCTTTACCTGAACAACCATCATGGCTGAAGAAAAACAAGATCCCGCAACCGAGGAACCTCAAGCCGAAGCGGCGCCGGCCGCAAAGAAGCCCAAGGCCGCCGCTGAGGCTGTTTCGGCCGAAACCGCTCCGGCCGCCGAAGAGGAGGCCAAGTCCTCCGCGCCTACCGCGGCAGAACTGTTGGCGGACGACTTTGGCGATGCCAAGGTCATCAAGGCCAAGAAGTCGAAAAATGTGACGCACGGGATAGCCCACATTCGCGCCACCTTTAACAACACTCTGGTGACCATCACCGACATGCAGGGCAACCCGATCAGCTGGTTTAGCGCCGGCCGCGCCGGATTCAAGGGCTCCCGTAAAAGCACGGCCTACGCCGCGACGCAAGTGGCCCAGCGTGCTGCCCGCGATGCGCAATCGCATGGCCTCAAGGAAGTGGAAGTGCGGATCAAAGGACCGGGCTCCGGTCGCGAATCGGCCATCCGCGGCCTGCAGGCAGCCGGTCTGGATATCACCACAATCAAGGATGTGACGCCCGTGCCGCATAACGGCTGTCGTCCACCCAAGCGCCGTCGCGTCTAATATTTACCCGTAATTTTACTGATACTATGGCACGTTATACAGGTCCCCGCGTTCGTTTAAGCCGCCGCTTTAACACTCCGTTGTTTGGCTCCTCGAAATATCTTGAGCGAAAGCCTTACCCGCCGGGTGTGCATGGACAGAACCGCCGTCGCAAGGCTACTGATTACGCTCTCGCCTTGGCCGAGAAGCAGAAGATGCGCTATTACTACGGCCTGATGGAGAAGCAGTTTCGCGGCATCTATGAGAAAGCCATCCGTCGACGTGGTGTGACCGGTGAGATCATGCTGCAGATTTTGGAGACGCGTCTAGATAGCGTGGTGCACAATCTTGGATTTGGTTACACCCGTGCTCAAGCCCGCCAGATGGTGACCCATGGTCACGTGTTGGTGAACGGCAAGCGCGCCCGCACTCCGTCCATCGCCTTGCACGAAGGAGATAAGGTGGAGATTAAGCATTCTGAGAAGAGTCGCCACTTGGCCGACAAGAATCTCGAGTACTCCACGAGTCGCACCGTACCGGAGTGGCTGGAGTTGGATAAGGCTGCCTACACCGGCTCCGTTAGCCGGATGCCCACGCGCGAGGACATCGAGCCCGTGGCAAACGAGCAGACCATCGTTGAGTTTTATTCCCGTTAATCCCTGTGCCCGGGTGGGCCGAGGAATCAGCAATTATACGGACCGTAAATATGCGGGAATGAAGTTTGCGGTTAGATTAAAATTGCAACCAAAGTAAGAAAAAATGCCAAAACGTTTAGGAGCGTTCGAACGGCCAAATCGGCTGAAGAAGGAAGAGGAAACGGCAACCGAGACCTACGCCAAGTTTGTCGCGGAACCGTTTGAAATCGGCTATGCCCACACCATCGGCAACAGTATGCGTCGCGTGCTGCTATCCTCACTGGAAGGTGCCGCTATCACGTCCCTCAAGGTGGACGGAGCCCAGCATGAATTTGCCGCCATCGAAGGCGTGGTAGAGGATATGGCGGAGATCATCCTCAACCTCAAGCAGGTGAAATTCAAAATTCACGAGACTCGTGACCCACAGGTATTGTTGTTTTCCGTGAACAAGTCCGGTGCCGTGACCGCGGCCGATATCGAACTGAACCACAACGTGGAGCTCGTGAATCCGGATCAACACATCTGCACGCTCGACAAGAAAAAGAAATTTCTTATGGAACTCACCGTCCAGGTGGGCCGTGGATTCCTGACTGGCGACGACAATAAGACCACCAACCAGCCGATCGGCGTGATTGCCATCGACTCCATATTTTCACCCGTGACCCGCGTGCGCTACGATGTGGGCAACGCTCGTGTCGGCCAGCGCACCGATTACGACAGCTTGGCTTTGGAGATTTGGACTGATGGCCGTATCACGCCGGACGACGCCGTGAATCAGGCCAGTCAGGTGCTTATGCACCAGCTCGAGGTGTTCGTGAATTACGACAAGGACGCCATTGAGTTTGAAGAGGAGAAGGAGAACCAGACCGAGGAGCAATCCGAACTCAAGCGTCTGCTAGCCATGAGCGTGAACGAAATCGAGTTGAGCGTGCGCGCGGCCAACTGCCTCAACAACGCCAATATTACCACCGTTGGCCAACTTGCCACCAAGTCTGAGGCTGATATGCTGAAGTACCGCAACTTTGGCAAGAAGTCACTAAACGAGATCAAGGACAAGCTCGTCGAGCTGGGTTTGGGTCTGGGCATGACCTTCGACGAAAGTGTCCTCGATCCCGCCGATCTGATCAGCAAGCCGAACAGCTCCGGTGGATCTCCCAGCATTATGTTTGAAGACGACGGCGAGCCGCTTGGCTCCGGGTCTTCCTTGCTAGACTAATTACCCGAACCAGCACCATGCGCCACCGTATTCGCAAAGCCAAACTGGGCCGCACTACCGAGCATCGTACCCGCATGCTCAACAACCTCGTGTGCAGCCTGATCAAACACCGCCGCGTCACCACCACCCTCGCCAAGGCCAAAGCCGCTCGCGTGGTGGCCGACAAGATGGTGACACTTGGCAAAAAAGGCCAGGTCGACGGAGCAAGCTTGCAATACCGCCGGCTCATTGCCGCGCGATTGCAGCAAACCCCCCGCACCTTTTTCCCGAAGAAAAATGGTGTGTCCGGTCGCGAGCAGCGCGCTTACTGGCGGGAGAACGAGGACGTGGTTCGCATTCTGTTCGAGGATATTGCCCCCGTCTTTGAAAACCGCAATGGAGGATATACCCGCGTCATTAAGCTCGGCCGCCGTAAGGGTGATGCCGCCGAGATGGCGATCTTGGAATGGGTAACTGATGGCGCCAGTGCCGCGGCTGATGAAGATCCCGCCGCCAAGGATCAGCCGAAGGCTGAAGCGGCGGCTGCACCAACAGAGGAAACCGCCGAAGCGGCGGCTGCCGAGGCAGAAGCAGCCGAAAAGAAAGCGGAAGCCACCGCCGAATCCACCGAGGCGGCCAGCGCTGAAGAGGCCGCTGCCGAGGAGGAGACCGGAGAAGCAGAGGACGAAACCGAAGCCGCAGACGAGAAAGCTGCCGAAGAGGAGCCCAAGCCTGAGGAGAAGGACAAGAAGTCCGAATAACCCGCTCATCCAGAGAATTGCAACCCGCCCTTCGGGGCGGGTTTTTTATTGGGCAAATTCGTTGAATCGGTACCATTTTACGAACTCACCTGCGCCTTATGAATTTCGCTGATTACCTCGTTCTCTTTATCTACTTCTCCGGTATGGCCGCCATCGGTATCTGGGCCATGCGCCAGGTCAAAGCTCAGGAGGATTATTTCATGGGCGGCCGGAAATTTGGCAAGCTCTTCCAAACCTTCGCCGCTTTCGGAGCGGGCACGGGCTCAGCCGATCCGGTTAATACCGCGCGCGGTACCTTTGCCAACGGCATGAGCGGCATGTGGGGCGTGATGTATTGGCTCTTTGTCACGCCCATCTACTGGATTAGCGCCGTGTGGTATCGTCGCATGCGTTGCCTGACCTTGGGCGATTGGTTTACCGAACGCTATGAGTCCAAGCCCATGGGCGTAGCCTACGCGATCTTTGGCTGTTTTTATTACATCGTTTACGGCGCCATGCTCTTCACGGCCATCGGCAAAGTGGGCGTGCCCTTGTTGGGCGAGGAATTAATGGGCACCAAAACGGAGTACGTGCTCGTGCCTTTGGTGGCGGTGATTGTGATGATGTACGGCGTGCTGGGCGGTATTACTGCGGCGTACTGGACCGATCTGATCCAAGGTGTTTGCATCATTCTGCTATCAATCCTGTTGATTCCCTTCGGTCTCAACGAGGTGGTTAAACGCTTCGGCGCTCCGGGCGATTCCTGGACGGATGGTTTCCGCGTGATGCACGAGCAGTTACCGGTCTCCACTTTCGAGATCGTCGGAAGCAGTGCTGCCAGTGAATTTCCGATTTATGCCGTCATTACCATTGTCATCATGAACATGATCGGCATTGTTTTAACGCCTCACTTCATCGTCACCGGTGGTGGCTCGGCCAAGAGCGAACACGATGCCCGTGTTGGCCTAGTGACCGGCAACTTCATCAAACGCTTCTGTACCATCGGCTGGGTGATCACCGCTCTGATTGTGCTGACTCTGTACGGTAATAATCAGGCCCTTATCGGTGATGCGGACATGGCTTGGGGTGTGGCAACCCGGGAATTGCTAGGGCCTTTGGGTATCGGGTTGGTGGGCCTGATGCTGGCCTGTCTGCTGGCTGCGTTGATGAGTAGTGTGGATTGCTACATGCTCGTTTGTTCGGCGTTGGTGGTCCGCAACATTTATGTGCCTTATGGCAACCCGAATGCCTCTGAGCGGGAATGCCTGCGGCTTGGCCGGGTCACCGGCGCCATCGTCGTATTCGGTGCCGTGGTAGTGTCCGTGACCATGCTTGACATGTTTAAGCAACTGGAGCTGACCTGGATTGTGCCCATGACCTTTGCGGCCTTGTTCTGGCTGGGTATGTACTGGCGCCGCGCCACCACCAAGGCGGGCTGGATCACGATTGTGTTTTGTCTGCTTTGTTTCTTCGTGTTGCCACGCGCAATTCCGGCGGTGGCTCCGGAGTTACGCACGCACGAAGCTTACCTGACTGTAAACAGTCCGGAAGGAGCAGCGGGCGGTCAATCGATTTACTGGACCGGCGGGGTGAAGGAAAACGAAGGAGAGGAAGGCGATAAAATTGGGCAAGGATCATTCCGGTTTGACATGGTGATTTACGACAAGCTGCTCGGGCTGGATCTGACTCAATACCGCAAGGCCGCGCTGAAGACGCTGGAGTTTCCATTCAAGATTATCGCGCCGTTTTTGGTGATGATCATTGCCAGTCTACTGACGCAACCCAACAGTAAGACGGCGCTAGATCGGTTGTATGTGAAAATGAAAACACCGGTGGATCCGGACCCGGAAAGGGACGCGCGCGAGATCGACGTGAGCTATGCGCGACCGGACCGTTTTAATGACCAAAAACTGTTCCCGGGTTCAAACTGGGAATTCGAGCGGCCGACCAAGATGGATTTCTGGGGATTCGTGGGGTGCTTTGTGATCTGTTTCGCAATCATCGGCGTGGTCCTATGGGTGGCCCGGATCGGAGCATAAAAAAGGCGGGCCAGACATGGCCCGCCGTGTAGGGGTTAGTTGATTACCCCTCAGATTTGTTTTCAATCTGGGCGGTGTCCTGTTTCGATTTGCGGTAAAAATGCCCAATGATAACGAGCAGCAGGAAGCCCCCGACGATAAAGATCGCCTTGTCGCCTGTTTTGGACTTGATCGCCGCCCACGCCCCGATGGTTGCTGCGATGGTGGCAAAACCCATGGCGATATTGAGCGCAACACGTTTGCCTCCCTTGGGGATATCGTCCCCGAGCAAGCTCTTGCTGTTTACCATGCAGAAAAACGTGAAATAGGCGACTGGGAGTAACACCATGCCGAACACACTCGTTGGGACGGTCAGCAAGATATCGTTTTCACTGCCCCAGATGAATAAATAACCCAGTGCCCCAGTGATGCCAGGGAGAAGTGAACCGATTTTATGGACCGGACCACTGAGGTTGGTGCCAAATGCTTCAGAAAGGCAGAAGCCGTTGATGAGCATCAAAATGATAATGGTGGAAACGGCCATGCCCAGTACCCCAACCCCAAAAACGGTTTGGGAGATTGTTTTGTTTCCGGTCAGATTCTGAAGCGAATTTGCCATTTGGAACGCGTCACGATTTACCAGCATGGCTGCCATTTTCTTGTCTTCGATTGTGGGTTCAGTTAGCTCATTGCCCGATTTTTCCGACTCGGCTTTAAGGTGTGCGTTAAATTTCCCCAAATTGGTATCGTAAGCTTTTTGGATTTTTCCAGGAACTTCACGCTCACTGCTCGGATCGATCAATCCTTCATTGAATTTTCCGTGGAACTGGCTAGCGGCAGCAATCATCACACACGTGGTTGCGAGGAAAAAGGGAACGAACAGGCCAATTCCTAGATCAAAGCTAGCCAAGCCTCGGTGCTCACGTCCCCATCCTTTGCGTAACATGGAGTACGGGAGTAGGAAGGTCATATTGATGCCCACGGCAGTGGCGGCGGCAGCAATCATTTTATCCTTTTGAGTGCTCATCACCACGTCTGTCCAATAATCAGAATCGGATGACGCTTCAATAAACGGCTGCAATCCGCTGGCAGGTTGCGACAGCAAGCTTGGATTTGGAATAAATCCACTCAACACGGCCCCCCAATCTAATTCCGAGGCCATAACTGCAACGACGCCGAAGAAGCTGACCACAACGATGCCAACCATTACTTTGAGGATGACATCGAAATACTTTGCCCATTTTGAGTCGTACATGAGTACGACCAAAGTGCCTATTGCGAACAGGATTGCCGCACCAACGTATTTTCCCGTATCGCCATCTGGCAGCAGATTGAGGTTTTGGGTCATGGCTGCTGTGCCCAATGAGAACTGCGGCATGGCCCACACTAGGTTGGCGAGCATGGCGGCGATCAACCAGCCCCAGCCGAGTACGGGATTGATGTGTTCGTTGATGGCTTGAAAAGGCTTTTTGCCAGTGGAAAGGGTGACGTAGCCAATCACCGAGAGCATGATGATCCCAAAAATCATCATCATCGGTTGGAGCCACAATAGTTCAGTGCCGCCGATAATTCCAAGGAACAAACTGCCACCCAAGGAACCGCTGCCGAGGGTGATGGCGCCTTGAAACCAGCCGGGGCCGGTTAGCTTGGTGTAGGTCAGAAGTTTCTCGGAGGTAGGGGCGTTTTCTACGCTCTTAAGGATTTCCTTCTCCTTGGCCAGGGAATCATTCGTCTCGCTCATAAGACAGGCGAGAGTGAACGGGTTTTTGCCTGAAAAAGAAAGCCTGAATTGGGTTGCTAGCCGCGTGGGTGGTTATCGTTCTTTGGCGAAATCGTAGCACATGAGGACGGCTTCGCTGCGTAGATAGACGCGTTTGTCGGCCATTGCGGGGGCGGCCCAGCAGGGATAACGCAACTGCGGCACCTGATGGGCGGCGAGTTCCTCGGGCTTTTTGGCGTTCAGGGCAAAGAGGCCGAGCTTGCCGGTTTCGCCGAGCACGATGAGTTTTCCATCGGCCTGAATGAATGATCCGCGGCCGTATTTGTTGGAGGGCGGCCCATATTTTTGCCAGGCCTCGTCTTGATTCCAGAGGAGTTTTCCAGTGGCAAATTCCACACAGCGAAAGCTGGCATCGGGTTCGTTTCGACCGCTGAAGGCGTAGAGATTGCCTTCGTGTACGATGGGGGTCATCCAGTGCAGACCCAGTACTTCATCCAAGCGCGGGTCATTGGTCTTAACACGGCGTTGGTAATCACTCCAGACTTCGGTGTAGCCGCTGAGATCCTTTTTGATCTTCAGCACAAACGATCCATCCCCGGAATAGGCGGTGGAGCAGAAGACCTGATCACCGATGACGACGGGGTTAGAGGCGTTCACCGATTCATTGACGCGCGCGCGGAACCAGCGCTTGAAGTATTCCTTGCCGGTCTTGGGATCGAGCGCCACGAGGCCTTGTCGCATGAGGCAGAAGGCCACGCGTTTGCCGTGCACGGTGGCGAGGACGGGCGAGGCGTAGCTGGCCATTTTTTCCTGACCGCGCCAAATCATCTGCGGTTCGCCGGGCCAACCGATTTTGGCTGTGCCATCCCAAGTCTGCTTGCCGGTGCTGGTCCAGACGGTTTTGCCGGTCTTAGCATCAAAGGCTACCATGCCGCTGTTGGGTTGGCCGCCCACCATGGTGAGCAGTAGGCCGTCCTCGAGCACGGGCGTGCTGCCCACCCCGAAGAAATTGGGGATAACCGTGAAATCCTTGTGGGTATCGCGTCGCCAGAGTTGTTTACCGGTGGCGAAGTCTAGGCACAAGAGCACGCCCTCGGCGCCGTAGGTGTAGATGCGATCTTTGGTAATCAATGGCGCGCAACGCGGGCCGTTATTATAGCCGTATGGATCCTCATATCCGGTGGGGTAGGCGTGGCGCCAAATCAGTTTACCCGTTTTGGCGTCCAGACAATCGATCACCTCCACATCCAGGTGTTTGGCCACGGCTTCGGGCAGGGGAATGTAGCCGCGCGGCACGCGACGTGTGGTTTCCTTGAGGGATTTCTGCAGGTCTTCGACGGAGAGCCGTTCCTTGGCCTTGAGAGCGGCAAGCTCGGCGTTCATATACTTGACCACCGTTTCAAAGTTATCGCCTTCCTCCACCTTGTACAATTTGCTTGCCCGATGAAACACCACGGCTTTGCCGTCGCGAATGGATGGTGCGGTGTAGCCGGTGCCGATGCGCTTGGCAAACAGCGGCTTGGGGCCGTCTATGGGGAAGGCATCGATTAGGCCGGTTTCCGTGGAAACACCGTCGGCGGTAGGACCAAGAAAATGAGGCCAATCCGCCGCCACACTGGGGAGG
>Ga0160423_10001528_pt1 | contig 19363 bp, 12 predicted proteins | sample CRUFie14St8metaG_FD_108191 | JGI IMG/M metagenome (GOLD analysis project Ga0160423, IMG submission 108191) | Marine microbial communities from the Costa Rica Dome - CRUD Field 142mm St8 metaG | ecosystem: Environmental > Aquatic > Marine > Oceanic > Photic zone | place: Costa Rica: the Eastern... | reverse complement strand
GACAAGGGTTGGCGACTTGGAAGAGTGGGGCGTGAACTTCTCCCGCTCGGCGGGATCAGAGGCCAGTATGAATCTTATCAGCTCCTTCGTGGTGACAAGCCGGGTGCCGAATTGAAACTCGATTTCGATGGCCGCACCGTTGGCGCCTTCATTCTCGCGGGACCCGATGCTGGTATTGTTGAGGCCAGCATCGATGGCGGCGAGTTCACGAAGCATGACCTCTTCCATCGTTTCAGTGGCGGTTTGAATTATCCACGAAGCGTGATCTTCGCCACCGATTTGAAACCGGGAAAGCATGAATTGAAATTGCGTCTCTCGAAGGAGAAGAATGCCAAAAGCAAAGGAACGACCGCTTCGATTTTGTTCTTCGAAGTGAACCGTTAGTTTGACTGGCACCCGTTCCTAAAGGTTTGCTAGAACAATTTCAAATTACGGTTTGAGTACGGACCCTCGCGAATTCGAGATAAGATGCGACACGTTTTCCTGTCGGGCCGAGGTCATTCGGCGAAGACGAGAGCGGTTCGCCTTGGTTCTCTTTTTGCCAATATTTCGGAGTGGATTTTTTAACGCCGAAGTCGGCCAATTGGCCGAGGTGACAGGCTGGCGCGCCGGACTCAAGATGACTAAGCCTTGGAATCTCAAGGTCCACCGCGAAGTATCAAATTAGGGCGAATTCAAAAATCTGACGATCCGCACATGATGTCATTAAAGGGAATTGATGACAGAGAATTTTTCAGAAGAAGAGTCTGAGTGCATCTGAGAGAGACGAGTTGGCAGGTTCGGCACCATCCTTGACACTAGAGTCCGGTGGTGCCGTAGCGCACGCGGAAAAACTGCTTGTTGGGCTTGGTCCCTTGAGCCCGATAGAAGAGATTCAATTTAGGGCGATTTTTTGCGGTCTTATGATTGGCTGCGGTAACCGTGTAGCGCTGATCATTCACGCCAATGTCAGCAGTCGAATTCAGCCGGAGGAAAAGATACTTTCCTCCCGCGTAGCTTGGATCCTCCGCGTAAAAAGATTGGAGATATTGAGTCAAACCACTCAGGGAATTGGACTGAACGATCTCCCCACTGTTGCTCGTGGTATAATCGAAAATCGCATCTTCCAATTTAAGAACTGCGGAGCTTCCCGTAGGAGATTCACTATACTCAAGAATGGGGGTGGTATTATCCTTGATTCCAAGCACCCATAAATCAGCATCCCATTGGGCAAAGGTGCGCACAACATGAACTTCCAGTTCGGCAAGCGCAATCTCAAGTCCATCCGCAAGGACTGGCAATTCGAAAATCAGAACGGCATCCCGTCCTCCAGACGAGGAAACCGAACCCACTCTCAAGGTGTCGAATCCATAGATTGCCGCCACAGGAGGACCTTCGGCGAGAACATAATCAGCGGCGTCTCCTTCGATTACCTCGCTACTGGAAAATCCAGAGGTGGGAAGGCTCAGTCTAGTTGGCGTCCCACCTCCTTCAAAGGTTCCCGCCACCTGCCAACTCGAGAGATCCGCCGAAGTCTCAACCTGAAAAAGTGACGCGTCTGCCGCTTGGACCCACCAGGCTGCACCCTGCGGGTTCATCGAAAACCCTGATGCCTTCATGAATCCAAGGCGATCCGCTGTTTCTGCCAACTCCTTCGTCATGGACGCCAAATCGGCTGCTCGCGCTGGTGACGAATAGAGATTATTGATCTCATAGGGGTCGGCATTATCACTCGCGTCATAAAGTTCGTCCCAGCTGGTGTCGTCCGAATAGTTAACCAGCTTGAGCCCGTCAGCCCGCCGTAATCCCAAGTGGGGAACAACCGCTGCTGTCGGGAATTCTGGATCGATATTGTATGAAAAAATAAAAGAATCCCGCCAGTCACTGGGCGTGGCTCCGGTCATTAAGGGAAGTAGGCTGCGCCCCTGCATGGCCTCGGGGACAGCGACACCTGCCAACTCAAGAATGGTTGGCGCGATATCAACGTTTAAGGCAATCGGATCTACGGTAAGAGGTCCTGATTGCCCGTCGGGATAGCGGATCATCAGGGGAACCCTTAAGCTCTCCTCGTATGCCGAACGCTTGTCTCCGAGTCGATGCTCGCCTCTGAAAAATCCATTGTCGCTGATGAAAATTACCGCCGTATTGTCCGCGATCTCCAGATCATCCAAGAGTGTCAGAATTTCACCCACACTGTGGTCGATTCCCACTACCGTTCGCATGTAGTTCCGGAGTTCGCTCACATTCGCTCCATTGTTCGCCTCAGGGGCAAAGGGGGGAGCTACGTTGAGATTTGGAACGGATTCTGCCGAGTCCGAAGAAAATAATCCGCTACTTCTTGCAGGTGGATCCCAAGGCTGGTGAGGCGTTTTGAACCCGAGGATCGTCAATGACGGGCGTCCTGCAGCATGTTGGGCCGTGATGAAATTCTTGGCATGCAACGTTGAAACGTCATCGACCCAATCGGTTGCTGATGAGGTGAAGAGAGAACTCCCCGATTCATCGAAAAACTCCGTATTGAAATATGTTCCCTGTCCTTCGAAGGACACTGCGGTATCAAACCCGGGCCGCTCTTTTTGCGTTCCCATATGCCACTTGCCAAAGTATCCAGTGGCATAACCGATCTCCTGCAGGAGGGTCGCGTAGGTGGTAGCGGTGGCTGGAAAATGAGTGTGGTTATCAGTAACTCGATGAAGATGGGGATACTGTCCCGTCAGCATTGTCGCTCGTGACGGAGAGCAGATTGAAAAGACCACAAAGGCGTTGTTGAAATGAACTCCCTCAGTTGAAAGACGATCCATATTCGGTGTCTGTTGGGTTGGATTAGCTAGCCACGGAAATCGAGCCACCCGGCCACTCGCTCCGATTGAACTTTGCATGAAGCTGGTGGCGTCCCACCGCTGGTCATCGGGGATCATCACAATAATATTCGGACCCTCCGGGATCGGACGCGGGTCCTCCGTCGGATCGATGGGAATGAACTCATTATTTTGATCCTTGAAGACACCTGAGAAGGCAATGTTGTCAATCTGTGCGTGTCCTCCACCCGTATTCCCTGACCAGACAAAGCGAAACGAGGCTTTTTCACCCGGGGGAATACGACTCACTGAACCGAGTACTGGTTCTAAAACCAGCGAGATATTTTCAACGCTCCGGGCTGTCCAAGTATTAGCGTAGAGCAGGGTCAAATCGGCTACTTCGGAACCGCTGGTCACGTTGACTAGCTCACCGGGCGTCGCCAAATATCGAAGCTCCAGAGTATTTGGTGAAGTAGCCGGATTTGCGAGACCCCGCGCATCAAAATGAATGGCACCCAGTTCGAAATGATAGTCACTGTGATTCGTGATTGAGAAATCACCCTTTAACAAATTGACGCTTCCGGCCTCAGCAAATTTCCATGAACTCGTGCCCCCGTTTGCTTCTCCATTGGGGCGAGGATTTCCAAATGGACCGATTCGGACTCCAGGAGATCCATCCGCCAAAGTCGAACTAGTGATGGCCAAAGAATCACCAAAAGTTCCACCGTTCAAAAAGTCATTATTGCTTGCCTGACCATACCCGTCCCATCCCTCACTCGACGCATTCGCTCCGATACTTCCGGTTAAATACAGATTTCCAGAACTCGACCCCCTTGGCGTGGCATCGAAAGTGGAATTCGTATCGGGAGTATTATCCTGAATTCCGGAATTATTATTCCCCGGCGTGCTATTTTCAAAAGTCTCCCAACCGATGACGTGTTGCTGCCCGAGCAAAGTTTGGACAGAGATGAAAGCGAGGAGGCACGTAAAAAAAGCTGCGTTGATGCACTTGCTGGCAGAGATTTGGAACATGGAATTCAGGGATTGGGATTCTCTCGACTCGCCCCAGCGTTTGCGCCGAACTAGACCAAAGACGGAAGCAAGAGGGAGTGAAAAAATTTTCTGTCTTTCGACCCGGTTCTCCATCGCGCGGCGCTTACCCTCAATCTGCAACTATACTACGACAAGTTGTTTTTTCATTTTTTGATCGTATGGGCTTTCCTCAATATCTGTTGCAACCTCGATGAAAAATAGCGATTTGGGATTTACTTCAGAAATATCGGACATTGGAAGAATCCTCTTCTCAAACTATTCACTTGTAGGGAGTTGTCATAGGATCGAATCTTGTATCCCTGAAGATTGAATAGGGTGCTTTGAGAAAGAAGCTTCTTGAGCCACCCGATGAACAAGCCCGCTATGGTATTCCAGTCCCCTAAAAGCAGGAGGTCGTAAATTTGCTTTTGACTTGAGCTGGCGATTGGCGTGATCGCCGTGTCGCACATTGATGGCCCGATTGATTTTGGTGTAGAATTCTAGATTGGAATGCCACGAGGTGCCGCTTACAAGGCCGAATTTTTTCATCTACGATGACCTACTCGTAGTTGTCCGCGATCCATTGATTGAGCAAGCGCACGCCGAAGCCAGTGCCCAAAGTAGTCTCACGGGGATCCTTGCGCTCGTTCTTCATTGCTGTTCCGGCGATGTCCAGGTGCACCCAGGGAGTGTCGCCGACAAATCTCTGCAGGAATTGTGCTGCCGTGATGGATCCGGCTGGCCGTCCCCCGATGTTTTTCATGTCCGCAATAGGAGAGTTGATTAAGCGGTCGTATTCCGGAGCCAAGGGAAGACGCCAGGTCTTTTCCGTTGAATGCTTGGAGGCTTTGGCGAAGGCCTTGGCCACCCTGTCTGAGTTCGAAAACAAACCGGCATGTTCATGTCCCAGGGCAATGAGAATGGCTCCCGTGAGTGTTGCTAGGTCGACCATGGCTTGCGGCTTGAATCGTTTCTTCGCGTACCATAAGGCATCGGCCAAAACCAAGCGGCCTTCGGCATCAGTGTTCTGAACTTCGATGGTTTGTCCGGACATTGAGGTGACGATGTCTCCCGGATTCTGAGCGTTTCCGTCAGGCATGTTTTCGGCCAATCCCACAATACCGATCACATTTGCTTTGGCCTTGCGGGTGGCAATCGCGTGCATCGCTCCGACCACGGCTGCCGAGCCACCCATGTCCGCTTTCATGTCCCACATTCCGGCGCCGGGCTTAAGGGAAATTCCTCCCGTATCAAAAGTGACCCCCTTGCCAACGAGGCAAACCGGCTTGTCCGATTTCTTTCCGCCGTTCCAATGCATCACGACGAGTTGTGATTCCCGTCGCGATCCTTGACCAACTCCGACCAGAGCATCCATCCCGAGCGCTTTCATCTGCTTCTCGCCAAGGACTTCGACCTTCACGCCGAGCTTTTGGAACTTCTTAATCCGCGCGGCATATGATTTTGGATAGAGCGTATTCGCAGGTTCGTTGACGAGGTCGCGGGCCATCAACTGACCGTCACAAATAGGGCCATGGAACTTTTGGTAAGCCGCCCGCGCCTTTGCGGAATCGTCCACGCTGACCCGAATCGTCGTGATTGTGGTTTCGCTTCCCTTGGGAAGTTTGGTGCGGTATTTGGAAAAATGATACGCGGCTAATCTCGCGCCCACGACTGCTCTCGCTGCATCTTCCGGCTTTAACTTTAAACCATCCAGATGCAGCGTGAGTATTTTCTCTCCGCTCACTCGCATCTCCCTCATTGCCGTCGCTCCGAACATCTCGGCATCGAAGTCGGCCTTCTCTCCCGCTCCCTTGAGCAGCAGTCTGGCGAGCTTTGATCCGGTTGGGGCGTAGAGTGAGACCGAAGAGCCTTTCTCTCCATTGAAGTGCCCGGCCTTCATCGCCGCCTTGATTTGTCCCACGGAGTCGCGGGCATATCTCTTAGCCACGCCGTAAAACTTCCCTCTTTTGAAAACCGGAATGACACCAACACCGGAACTCGCTTTTTCACTCCCAACAAAAATGACTTTCATGAGCCGGGAGCCTAACCATCCGGATCATATTGCCAAGGCTCTAGGTTCAGGCCAACAATTCCTCAACCACGCTGCCAAAGACATCAGTGAGACGGTAATCTCGGCCGGAGTGGTGATAGGTGAGGCGTTCGTGATCGATGCCCATGAGGTGCAGGATGGTGGCGTGGAGATCGTGGATGGAAACTTTGTTTTCGGTGGCATAGAAGCCGTAGTCGTCGGTCGCGCCGTGATGGTATCCGGGTTTGGTGCCGCCACCGGCCATCCACATCGTGAAGCCGTGGGGATTGTGATCACGACCGTTGTCGCTACGACCCATCTGGCCATCGAAGAGCTCGCGACTTGGAGTGCGGCCAAATTCGCTGCCGCAGAGGACGAGGGTGTCGTCCAAAAGACCCCGAGCTTCGAGGTCGCTCAGGAGCGCGGCAATGGGCTGGTCGACGGCATGGGCATTCCCACGGTGTCCTTTTTCCAGATTGGCGTGTTGATCCCAAAGGTTCCCGTAGCGTGAGGTGGAGTGGGTTGCGGTGATATAGCGCACTCCGGATTCGGCAAAGCGTCGGGCCAGCAAGAGAGTTTGCCCAAATTCGTTGGTGTGGTCTTCTCCGATGCCGTAGCGCTTGCGAGTTGCCTCCGATTCCTGGTTTAGATCCATGATTTCGGGAGCTACGCTCTGCATTCGGAAGGCCAGCTCGCGATTGCGAAGTTCGATTTCAAGCGGGTTGGTGTTGAGGCCTCGGATGAAATCGAGGTGCTCGCGCTGCCCTTTGAAGCCTGCTTTGAGATTGTCCCAGTTCAGGCCATCGTTGTTGGATTTGAAAATAGGCGCACCGGAGTAGACGGAGGGCAGGAAGCCCGTGGGAGAGGTGCGGTTGTCTTTGGGAGTGAGATCGATGTAGCCCGGCAGGCTTCCATTGTCGGACCCGAGTCCATAGAGCAGCCAATTTCCCATCGCGGGTCGGATCTCCCGGGGCACGCCGGTGTTGAGCATCGACATGGCGGTGGTGTGATCCTCGTTGTCGTGGTGCAGCGAGTGGATGAAGCAAAGCTTGTCGATCCACTTGCGGTTGACCTCGGGAAACAGGTCGCTGGCCCAGTGTCCGGTCTCGCCCCATTGTTTGAATTCGAAGGGTGAACCAATGATGCGCCCTCGTTGCGCGAAGGTGAACTTTGGAGGTTGAATCGACTCCGGCAATTCCTTGCCATGTTCTTCTTGGAGACGCGGTTTGTAGTCGTAGGAGTCAACCTGGGAGAGGCCGCCATCGAGGAGGATGAAGATCATCCGCTTGGCCCGGGCCGGGAAATGAGGTTCCAGGATCGAACTGTTTCCCGCTGTGTTGGCCCAAGCCTGTCGCGTGAGCAAGTCCGCGAGTGCCAGCCCGCTCATGCCCATAAGGGAACGGCGCGAAAGGGTCGGCAGGAAGTCTGTGTTGAGCGGATTCATTCGAGATAGCTGAAGGTGTCCGAAGAAAAAATCCCAAGGCAGATCCGGCTCCAGGATTCCTTTTCCTCAAGCGATTGTCTTGTACGGCAGTGGTTGAGGTAGGTCGTAGTGTGTCTCATGATTTCGGGGGTGGGTGGCCGTCCGATGGCGATGCGGAAGGCCATCGTGATTCGTTCTTCCTCGGTCAGATTGGGCATGGCGAGTAGTCGTTCGGCGAGTTTCGTTGCGTAGTAGTTCGGCAACTTGTTGTTTAACCAAAAAAGCGATTGTGCCGTGGTGGCGGAATGGTCGCGTTGGTGGACCGGGACGCCGGAAGGGTCGTAGCCGAAGAGGGAGAGCATTTTGCGAATTTCGACGCCCATCCCGAGTGGTGAACGGCTCGAGGTGAGGATGTAAAGAGCGCGATCTTTCGAGCGATTGTTGTCGAGGGGCTGCCCGCTGGGCTGGCGCGGAACCTTGCCGCTGGCGGTGAGCATACCGTCGTAAATAGCTTCCGCTTCGAGTCGACGACGGGGATATCTCCAGTGAAGTTTGTTGTCGGGGTCCCGAGACAAGGCGGCGTAGTTTGATTCGCTGCTCATGCGATAGGTCGAGGAGTTAACGATGATTCGATGTAGAGCCTTGAGAGACCATTTCTCTTTGATGAGGGTCGCGGCAAGCCAATCCAGTAAGGGCTGATTGGTGGGCTTCATTCCCTGAATGCCGAGGTCGCCGGGAGTGCCGACAATGCCGCGGCCAAAGTGTCCCAGCCAAAGTCGGTTCGCAATCACCCGGGCGGTGAGAGGATTGTTATCGTCAACGATCCACTTGGCCAATTGCAAACGACCGCTCGTATCTGCGGGGATTTTTGGACTAGAGAGAAATGAGCTCGCAATGGTTGGCACGCTGCGCGGGACGGCTTTGGCTTCGACTTTGTAGACTTCTCCTTTGAGGTGCACTGGTTCGTCTTTCATCTCGGCCTGGTCAGTAACGGCGAGCATGCGGGGCAACTTGGGAAATTCTTTTTGAAGCGCCGAGATTTTGCGGTCGAGCTCTTCGAGCGCGGGAAGTGTGACAAAGCGTTCGGTGTCGGCCACATTCGGAGGCCAAGCGGATCGATCGATCTGTAATTCCGAAAGGATGGGGCGCTCGACGCCGCGCTCGGTCGCGGGAGCGTTGATGAGGTGCCAGCGATTGGGCGGAGTGCGGACAAAACGAATCTTATCGAAGCGAGGCAATGAGGAATGCTCTCGGGCCCAGAAGCGCACATCGGTGGTGCCTTTGCGAAATTGAAATGAGCCGAGGTTGACCCAGCGGAAGTGTTCCATTTTCCAGCCGCCGCTTGCCGGAATGATTTGATCTTTGAAGACTGATTCTCCGTCCAGCTTGAGCTCGATGGGAAGGGCTTCGGGACCAGCACAGCGAAGGTAGACTGTATAGGTTCCGGCTACCGGCAAGTTTGGCCGGTACTGCACCCACTGGAGACGGGCTCGTTGTGTTTCGACGATCATCTCGCCGTCGAGTTGAACCCGCCGGACGTTGTTTTGTCCGTGGTAGTCCTCCGCTTCGATTTCAACGATGGGCATGGCGGGCAAAGCCGCGAGAGCTTGATCGTAATCAGCGAGACGGGGGTGTACTTTTGCGATGAGTTTTTCTCTCGCCTCTTCGAGCGCCGACCAACGGGATTCGCGTAGTTTGGCGATGCGATCTGAAATTTTTCGGGCGGCGGAAATTTCTTCCGGCGTGGCTTGGGGGCGGGTCAGGCGAAATCTCCCGTCCCGCCAGTTTTCGTTCATCTTATCGACGATGCGGGTGCTGCCAAAAATTCCGGCCAAGGCGTAGTAGTCCCGCGTGGGGATGGGATCGAAGAAGTGATCGTGGCAGCGGGCACAGGAGAAGTTCATCCCGAGAAAGGCCTGCGAGGTAGCCGAGATTTGTTCGTCGATAATGTCCATCCGCAAGGTGTTCGGATCGGCACAATCGGAGAACCACGGACCGATCGAGAGGAAGCCCGGAGCGGCCAGTTGATCGAGAGAGGCGATGGGGTCTTTTGAGGGCGGCATCAAGTCCCCGGCAAGTTGCTCGGTGACGAAGCGGTCGTAGGGCTTGTCGGAATTCAGCGCACGGATCACGTAGTCGCGATACGGTTCCGCCATATCGATGCGGTCGACGGCCGCCACCTTGGTTTTACCCTGCACGTAGCGCGCGACATCAAGCCAATGCCGTCCCCAGCGCTCGCCGTAATGGGGCGAGTCTAAGAGCCGGTCAACGAGCTTGGCGTAGGCGTCGGGTGAAGAGTCGGCGAGGTAGGCGTCGATTTCCTGAATGGTGGGGGGCAAGCCGGTAAGATCGATGGTGAGCCGACGAATGAGGGTCAGTTTATCCGCCTCGGGGTTCGTTTGCAAATTCGCGTCGAGAAGGTTGGCTTTGATAAAAGAATCGATGGGATTGCGAACCCAGCTTTTGTCGGGAAGGGCTGGTTCGGCAGGCTTTTCGAGAGCTTGAAAGGACCAATGGGGAACTTTTTCGTCCGAAAGCGCAGGAGCGATAATAATCACGCTCGCAAGCACCAATAACATATGGATGGGACGATTCATCAAATAAACTCGGGCAAATTTCGAATATTTTGGAAGGTATTCTCGACTATATACGTGTCTGAGCCTGTTGCGCACGCGATTTTCCGTATTACGCTTCACAATAGTTAACTTAATCTGTAACTTTAACTTTTCACCCGATTACTGATGAACCATACTCTACTTCCTCAAGTCGCTCCCTGTTTTGTAAGTCATAACATGGCTCTCGGTGGTGCGCAGACCGCGGTGTTGCGCTATATCCAGGCTCTTCCAGAGTGGGTGCGCGACCGGACCACTCTATACAGTCAGTCCGATGATACGCCGCTGCTTGATCAGGCGGTGAGAGGGGGATTTGATTGCGGAAACATAACACGCGAGGCCCCGGGAGATCCGAGCATGTGGTTCTTGAGTTACGGAAACCTCGACGGCCTGCCGGAACGGCCGACCTCGCTCGTGCTGCATTCCTGGGACGATGCCGGCTGGCGTTATTTCAGCAAGGCCTATGAGGGTCGTCGTGGCATGACAGTGGCTGGCGTTTCCCAGCAAGTCATGAATCGCTACGGCGATTGGATTCAGGAGAATGGCCATACTTCCGGCGGAATTCTCCCTCCTCCGGTAACCGAGTTTTGCATGGCGAAAGGGAATTTGAATCCAAAGGGCCGTCTTGTGGTCGGCTGGATGGGGCGCCCGCTTAAGGACAAGGGACTCATGACTTTGCCATATCTCTTGGCGGAAAATCCGCACATTGTGGTGCGAGCTTGGACCGGTGCGGAGACTGCAGGTCTGAATTACACGCTCCGGGTGCAAGGGGAAGCAATGGAAGAAGTTTACAAGTTGGCGCGGAAACTTGGCGTGGCGGATCGTCTTGATGTGCGGCCACTCGATTTCGACGCCTTCAATTATCGCCATCGTCTTGAGGGCTGCCATGTCCTGCTCGGGAATAGCAAGCGCGAAGGCTTTTTACTCACTGCCGCGGAGGCGTTGAGCTGTGGAATTCCAGTTGTCGTGACGAAAGACTGTGGCATCGCGAGATTCATCAAGAAAGGGCAAAACGGTGTTCTGATCGATTGGCACGAGAATCCTAAGCGCCTCGCCAAGATCGCGAACCGCGCCATTTTAAAAGCGGCTAAGCTCGATCCCGTGAAGTGTCTCGCTTCGGTGGACGACCTTTCGCTCGGGTCCAATTACGTGCGCGCCTACGGACAGACTCTAGGAGTCCTGACCCACACCTCGCTGCACCATGAGGACGCGACCGTGACTTTCGGCGTGCGGATTCACGATGGAGTTGACCCTGCTTATCTTGACGATGCCATTAACAGTATTGCCTCGCAGACTTATCGTAAATTTAAAGTCGTCCTTCTCGTCGATGGACCTTGGACCTTAGGCGAACGACTTGCCAAGCGCTTTGACTTGCCACTGATCTGCACTGGTTTGAAGGCGGACATCGAGCACTGCAGCTGGCTCCATCGTCAGGCCCTTGAGCGATGCGATACGGAATACTACAAGCCGCTTGACTATGACGATCAGCTTCTCCCCAATTATCTCGAGCGCGCAGTTAAGACCCTCGAAAGAGAAAAGGCTGATGTCTACGGGTGCATGCTGAATACCTTGCAGGATGGGGAAATTACTCCTCGCTTGCATTGGCCAAACAAGCCGATCGAAACGATGTTCACCGGAAATTCGGACGATAACATGTTGCCTCACTCAAGTGTCTTGATGCGCACCAGCATCGCTCGGAAAGCTGGAAACTACCAGGAGCGCGCCGTGGGTCTTGGAGCCGACGACTATCACCTCTGGTATCGTATCTTCAAAGCAGGCGGCGAGTTCTTCCGCGATGACGAAGTCCGCAATGTGGTCTACCGCATTCACGATAAGAATTCGCTCACCATCCGCCGCGAGCGCTTTGGGCATTCCCACAAAGCCCAACGACTTCTCGCAAGCGCCGCTGCAGCAGGTATCGCCCTCTCTGCAGCTGCCTGTGATGGCGACGGGAATGCCAATGCAGTCGGTGACACCCCCAAAGTCGCCCCTGCCAAGCCAGGCCCCATCGATCCGCCGCATTCATAGGGGAGGGGAGAGATTACCTTGGCACTGCGGGCATCTGAGTCAGGAGATACCGCGGCACCCACTTTCGTAAGTGCAGGAGTGTTCTGTGGGCCTTCTTCGCCCCAAAGTCGACACAGGCGAAGGGAAAGTATCACGGGCCTGCCACAAGCTTGGTCTTACTAGACTAGTGATCACTGTGGGTATGCGCTGCAGCTAAGAGACAATGCTCCGCTGTATTAAAAGAAGAAAAACGATCATGATGAAAACAACTTTAAAGGCAGCAACTGTTGTCTTGGCACTCAGTTTCAATCTCTCTCAGGACTCGGACGCTGAGATCTTACTGGAATTTACCGAGGCCGATGGCGATGTGATACTTTATGTTTCCGGAACCCTTGATCTCACCGGTCTGACCGAGAATAATAAGGGAGCCATTTTAGGAGGCGCTACTTTATTGGATACTGTTAACGAACAATTCCAGCTTGGGTCTGGTGTCGCCGCACCAGTGAATGCGTTCACTCTAACAGTTCAAAATGAGGTATTTTCCTCGACTATTGATTTGTTTGGGACCATCGATTTTTGGGAAGCCAATACCAACTCGATTCGTTTTCAGCAGAACAATGGACAAGTTCTCATGGATGATGAGATCGAAGTCGGAGACGTGATTGAAGTTACCTCAACTCATACCTTTAGTGGCTTGTCGTTTGCTGATTTTGGTCTGACCCAAGGGGATAATCTTGTCTGGCTTGAGAATACGAACGTCGATGGTGATGCCGGCAAAGTAATCGTCACAGCTGGGCTCCGGGATACGAGGCCCTCTGCTCCTCTTGTCATTACTGGGATCGATTACTCGCTCGCCCCGAACCCAGCGGTGACCCTGACCTGGAGCAAGACAGGTGCCGCGGTCTACATCGCAAGATACTCGTCCGACATGATCGATTGGGGCGCGGACTTGGACGACGGCGTCACAGACGAACGTGACGAGAATCCCGATGACCCCGAGCAGATTACCGTGACCTTCCCTCTTCTGGGCGTTCAGGCGGATTCTCTGTTCTTTCGCATTGAGGAAGGATAGACCGGAGAGAAGGAGATTTCTGCTGAAGGTCAGGTTAAGATCGCCGCCCACTCCCCAGAGTGCGCTCCCTCGGGGAAGGGTTGGCACCCTCGCGCTAAGCGATGATATCATGCACGACGTGACCGTGGACGTCGGTCAGGCGGTAGTCTCTTCCGGAGTAACGATAAGTGAGCTTCTTGTGGTCGAGTCCCATGAGGTGGAGGATAGTTGCGTTCATGTCGTGGACGTGGACGCGGTTCTCGACGGCCGACAATCCAAATTCGTCGGTGGCGCCGTAGCTGAATCCTTTCTTCACACCGCCGCCGGCCATCCAGGTAGTGTAGCCGTAGTGATCGTGGTCACGACCTTTCTTGCCTTCCGAAGTGGGAGCGCGTCCAAATTCACCGCCCCAGACGACCAGCGTTTCTTCGAGCAGGCCGCGGCCTTCGAGATCTTTCAAAAGCGCGGCGATTCCCTGATCGCAGGCTTTGGCAAGCTTTGCATGACCGCCGGCGATATCTCCATGCCCCGTGTCCCAGGCAATATCATAGCCGTCGATCGAATGTGAAAGCTGAACGACGCGCACACCTTCCTCAACTAGACGTCGGGCGATAAGGCAGCCTTTCGCAAATTCGCTTTCTCCGTAAAGCTTCCGGGTCTCCTCGCTCTCCCTCGAAACATCGAAAACTTCCGGCACCGAAAATTGCATTCGAAAAGCCATCTCCATGGCCTGAATGCCAGCCTCAAGGTTTTGATCCTGCTCGAGACGTTTCAGGTGAAGCTTGTTGATTTGTGTCAGGAGGTCGGCCTGCTTGCGTTGTTCTTCCCGCGAGAGATTGGAGTTCTTCAAATCACGAATGACCGCATCCGGTTTCATGCTTTGAATGTTCACATACGATCCGGCGTAGGCACCGGGAAGGAATGCGTTGCCCCAGTTGGCAATCTTTCCACGGGGCTGGGCGCGCGGGGACATCGCGACAAAGCCCGGAAGGTTTTCGGTTTCTGCGCCGAGTCCGTAGGTCAGCCAAGAGCCCATGCTCGGACGGTTGGGTTGCAGTGCTCCGAGGTTGGTCATGAGGATGCCACCGGCGTGTTCGGGAATGTCGGTGTGCATCGAGTGGATGAAGGTGATGTCGTCGACACACTTGGCGGTTTCCGGAAAAATATCGCTGACCCATTTTCCGCATTCGCCATATTGCTTGAATCCGAAGGGCGAGGGCATCAGGCCCAACTTGGTATTGCGGAGCGACTTGCGATTGACGCTCTCCGGTCGTTCGCCGGCGTGCTTGGCGATCATCGGCTTGTAGTCGAAGGTGTCCACTTGCGAGGGCCCGCCGGGCATAAACAATTGAATGAGGCGCTTCGCTTTCGGGGCAAAGTGAGGAGCTTTCGGGGCGAGGGGATTGGCCGAGGATTCCGCACCGAGAGCGTTGTTCCCAAACATGCTTGCCAGGCCAATGCTCCCAATTCCGGCCCCCATTTTTGCAAGCGCGTCGCGACGGGTCATCTGGGACTGCATCGTCTGGCGGTAAGCGAGTTCGTGTTCGAGGAATTTCATGGGGACTACTGGATTTGGATTAATTCGTGGGCGCTGAGCAAGACTTGGGCATATTGCTGCCAGGCTTTGGGCGTTGGCTGGTCGCCGAGCCATTGGGTGCCAAGTTCGATTTCAGCTGGATCGGACTGGCGGGAGTAGAGCTGTCGGTAGACTTTCTTGATTCGATCGGGCAGTGGTTCTTTTTGAGCGTACAGTGAATTGCCCAGCGTCTTTGCACGTTCCGTCATGAAGGGGCTGTTCATCATGAAGAGGTATTGTTGGGGCACGGTGCTGGTGGGACGGGAGGCGCTGGTGGAAACGGCCGCTGGAAAATCAAAGAGTCGCAGGAAGGCATCGGATTCAAATCGATCCCCGGTGCGACTGATAGTGGCGTAGAGGGTGCGGCGTTTGCTCTGTAAAATCTCCTTGTCGGGATTGCCGCCGACGGTGCGATCGAGTTCGCCGGTGACCGCGAGCAGAGAATCGCGCCAGGCTTCAACTTCGAGACGCCGCGGGTTCATTCGCCAGAGCAATTTGTTGTCTCCGTCGATAGCGAATTTCTCTTTGTCAAAACGGCTGCTCATTTGCCAGGTGGACGAGAGCATAATTTGGCGGTGCAGGCGTTTGAGCGACCAGCCGTGTTGGATGAAATCGGCAGCGAGCCAATCGAGCAATTTCGGGTGGGTGGGCTTCTCGCCAAGAATGCCAAAGTTGCTGGGCGTACGCACCAAGGCCTGACCGAAGTGCCATTGCCAGACCCGGTTGACGATCACTCGTGCGGTGAGGGGATTGTCAGGGGCGGTGACCGATTCCGCCAACTCGCGCCTTCCACTCCCATCGGTGTAGGGTTCGGGCGAATCTCCCGCAAGGATTTGCATGAAACGGCGGGGGACCAATTCCCCTCTCTTACGCAAATCTCCGCGCAAGGCGACATGCATGTTGTTTTTTCCGGCTTCCTGAAGGACATGCGCGATCTCGTATTTCTTGGGCGCCACCTTTTTCAGGCGGTCCAGCTTGGCACGCATCTCAGCGACCTTTTTCTTCGCCTCCTCCCCCATCGTTTTCTCGACGTGCTTCCGCTCGATTTTCAGCCGTTTGGTTTCGTCGTTGAGGAATTTATTAACGGCATTATTTTGGTTTTTGATCGCGTCCTGCCCCTTTCGATAAGCATCCACGATCTCCGGCGGCACCAGAGGATGCTCGCCGGTGCGGGAGTTCTTAAAAATCCCCGCGATGGCATAGTAGTCCTTGATTGTAATGGGATCAAACTTATGATCATGACACCTGGCACAGGCCGCGGTGAGTCCCAGGAAGGCGCGGGAAAAGGTATCCACGCGATCTGAAAGTGTCTCGGCTTGGGCCTGCGCCTTCGCTTCGGGATCGCCACCATCGGAAGTGTAACTTGGCCCCACCACAAAGAACCCGGTCGCAACCGGATCTGGATTTTCCTCAAGGACATCCCCCGCAATCTGTCGGGAAACAAATTCGTTGTAGGGCATGTCGGCATTGAAAGCATTGACCACCCAATCGCGGTATCGCCAGGCTTCGGGCAAGGCCCGGTTGTCACCAAATCCGCCCAGGCCATCGCTGTAACGGGCGACGTCGAGCCAGTGTCGCGCCCAGCGTTCGCCGTAGTGTTTCGAAGCGAGCAGTTCGTCGAGGATCTTCGAAAATGCTTCGGGACTTGAGTCGCTGAGAAAGGCGTCGACTTGCTCTGGTGTGGGAGGCAGTCCGATGAGATCAAGATAGGCCCGTCTGATGAGAGGCAATTTCTTGGCAGGCTTGTTGGGCTGAAGTTTTGCTGCGTTGAGTTTCGCGAGAGTGAAATGATCGATGGGAGAGCGTGCCCACGTGTTGTTCGTGATCTGCGGAGGGCCGACTTTGGCGATCGGTTTGAAAGACCAATGTTCTCGGCGAAAGCGATCCCAATCATAAGCTTCTTTGGGTTGAGCTTGGGCGATTTCGGAAGTGGATTCCGCGCCGGGCCAGGGAGCTCCCATTTTGACCCAGTCGGTCAGGGTTTTGATTTGCTCCTCCTTTAACTTTCCCTTCGGTGGCATCGCCATGTCCTCATTGCGGTAGTTGACCGCTTCGACGAAGAAACTTTTTTCCGGATGGCCGGGAGTCAGAGCCGATCCGGAATCACCTCCTTTTAAAAGCCCGGCCAAGGAATCGAGAAACAAGCCGGCTTTTAGTTTACCTTTTTCCTCGGCTTTGACTGAGTGGCAGCGATAACACTTGTCGGCGAGAAGCGGCCGCACTTTATTCTCGAAGAATTCAAGTTGTTCGGCGGGAGGAGGTGTTGGTTTTTCGGGAGTCGCGAGGGAGGCCCCGCAAAGAGCAGCGGACAAAGCGATGGAGGAAAGCTTCAACATCTTGGACACAATGAATGAATGACGAAGTCCTTGGAAGAATTTTTCTCGTGTCAGGCTTTGGATACCGGAACCACCCTATCGATTTCAAGGTTGAGGTTGAGATGGTCATGACGCTTTTGACTCGCGGCTGGCAGCCTGTTGGTAGCCACGTCTTGTTTGATCTTATCGTTGGTCGGGCCATCCCGCCTCGCGTTCCAGTTCTTCGATCATTCGTTAATTCCCGCCTCGGATGGAGTTTCAAGGGTCTACTTCAGAGTTGAGCAGTAGTCTTTCCGAAGTAGATTTGCTGTTAATTACTCTTGGCCGAGATGGTGGATCACTGTGTTGACCTGGAGTGGCGACTCGCCGAAGTTTCCATTCTTTATCTTCATTGCTGATTCACGGACGAATTTGCCATTGGGGCCATAGAGCCGGACGGCGGCTTCGTGGAGTTCACCGTCGACTTTGCTGCCGTCGGCCCGGCTGAGTTGGAGGAAGAGTCTTCCTTTTTCGTCTTTATTGGGGCCGAGTTTTTTGAAGAGGGCGGTGAGATCAATTGCGACCTCGATGGGCGTGTCATCCTCCGGTCCGGCGATGGGAACGTGGCCGCCATTTCCGCCTCGGCCGAAGAGCGGCCAGCCGTTGAAGGCTTCGGGTGTGATTTCGTGTTCGGCAGATTTGGCGTTCTTGTCTCCGGCGATGCCGATGGTCATGCGAAGGTCGGTGCGGTCGTTGCAGGAGAGTTTGAGTTTTAGCGTTTGGCTTGGAAGATAACGGGTCACTTCGGCGCGGCCGAGGTAGTTTCCGCGCTTCCAGGTTGGGTCGATCATGGCGCTATAGAGGAGATAGATTCGTCCGTCCTTTGACCACTTCTCGCCCCAGGAATTGACCACGATGTAAGCACCGCGCTCCCAGTCGGCGAGGGTGACCTTGCCATCGTTATTGGTGTCGATGTCGTTAGTGATTTTGCCGTCGCCATTTACATCGTAGCCGACTTGATCGTCGTATCCCACACAGGTGATCCCGTGCCCGTAGCCGGAGGGTCCCCAGCGGGTCCAGATGTCCTTGCCTGCTTCGTGCTCCCCATCGGGAATGGTCACGGTGACTTTCTTCAACTCGCCCATGCGTCCGTCGAGGGCCATGATACCGCCGGGCGTTTTCTTTCCGGGTTGATTGCGATCAAACATCCAACCACGGGCTTCGTTGAGTTGGGCCACAGTATTGGCGGGAGTGTAACGGTAGCCCGAGACGCGATATTCCATCGCTTCACGCCAAATATCGTAGCCGTTCGGCCATACTCCGATTTTGTTAAGGCGCACGCCGCCGTAAGATTTCGCGGTTGGAATGCCAATCCGTTTGGCGACCTCCCATCCGTGATAAGCTTCCGAGCCTTTATTTTCGGCGCGGTTCATCATGTTCCAAGAAAAGTGAGCGGGAAATCTGTTCTCGTCGCTGTCGGCTTTCTTGCCATTCAGGACGTTCATTTCGTAAGTGAAGATGGAAGCTACCGAGGCAAACTGACCGCACGCACCCCACTTCTGTTTATAAACCGGCGGGAATTCGGGCCTTTTCGAATTGTCGACGCGCGAGGGCAGGCGTTTGGGATCGACTTTCGTTATACCGACATCGGGGCCCTTGGCGCCTTTCCAGGTGTCGTAGTTTTTTCCCTTTGAGGGCGGACGCGTAAACCCGCCCGGATACTCGGCGCGGGCTGCATCGGATTCCTCGGCCATCACTGGCCCAAGGAGACCGGCAATTGCAAAGCCGCCGGCGACGAGGAGAAGTTTCGGAGTGGTGATCATAAGTGAAGCTCTGAAGTGATACTGCGTTTAGCAGAGGGGTCAAGGTGTAGGTTCGGTTGAAGATGGGAATCGCTCTATCCCCACAAATATTCGCCGATAGAAGTGAGTAGGTGGGGGCAGTAGACAGGAAGCGGCATCAACGATGATCAAATCTTGCACCGACACCCCAAAGAAAATTGGCATCACGGCGTGGTGTCTTCTGGTATCTGCTTCCATGTGTCATGCCGAGCTCCCTTCCTTGGCTGAAGCCCGGGAAGCGGGGCGGGCGAATTCGGCTTTGTTGTCTTCGCGAAAGGAGGTCCCAACGGGAGCGCCGATCGCAAATCTTGGGGACTTTAAAAAGCACATCGCGCCCATCCTCAAGAAGACCTGTGTGGAATGCCATGGGCCGAACAAGGCGAAGGGGAAGTTCCGCATTGATTCCCTTGATCCGAATCTCATGGAGGGTGGCGATGTCGATTGGTGGTTGGAGGTTCTTGATGTCCTGAGCAATGGTGAGATGCCGCCTGAAGACGCGGATGTTCATCTAGCGGACGAGGATCTGGGAAAAGTCACCGAGTGGTTAAGCGAGGAGATTGACAAGGCCTCCATTGCGCGCCGCAATGAGGGAGGGCATTCCTCGTTTCGTCGCATGGCTCGTTACGAATACGATTACGCGCTGCAAGATCTCTTGGGCTTGCCCTATTCGCTGGTCGACAATCTCCCGCCAGAGACGGCTTCCGAAGATGGATTCAAGAAT
>Ga0160423_10001527_pt1 | contig 19370 bp, 20 predicted proteins | sample CRUFie14St8metaG_FD_108191 | JGI IMG/M metagenome (GOLD analysis project Ga0160423, IMG submission 108191) | Marine microbial communities from the Costa Rica Dome - CRUD Field 142mm St8 metaG | ecosystem: Environmental > Aquatic > Marine > Oceanic > Photic zone | place: Costa Rica: the Eastern... | reverse complement strand
TGTTAACGTTTTTCTCATCCTCCTCTCTTTTTTTCAGCTTTTTTTGCTTAGTTTGAATCACGTCCGGTCTGCTGTTGTATCTGGCCTTATTGATCAGGGCTTTTTTGGCCGCACATTCAATGCAATTAACTTGGTAGCCATCAGATGTTCTCTTGCTGGGCTTGAAGAGGGAGACTCTTAATGCTTGTTTACAACTGTGGCATCTTTTTTCTGTCGTCATGAAAATCAAGCTTCCAAGCGCAAGCCCACACTATACCTAATCCGGTTAGCTCCTATCTAACCGCCAACTTGGTGATGTCAGTTCGATGGTCAGTGGTGGAGACTCCAGTGGGCCCTTTTCTTTCGACGCAGGCCTCCCATAGGCTCGGTCGAGTAGGGCATTAGCGGCAGAAACTCTAGCGGCATCTGTACGACCGTTTCTGGCAACATCCACGAGTGTCTCGAGTGCTTCCTCGGTATAAGTCTTGGCAAGCTCTGAGAGGCGCTGAGACTGCTCAGGAGAGGATTTATTAGTGGAGCCTGATGGACGTCCTGCTCCTTCTCGAAAGCCACCACGAGCCATTTACAAGCCTCAGAAATCAAATCAAAATCAAAGCTGATTATAGCTCGATATTGCTGTTCAATGCCGAAAAAAGTTACCCAATTGTTACCCAATAGCCTTTTAGAGCAGTTAAAGTCTGTTAGTACACCACACTGGGGGTGTGGTGGTCGCAGGTTCAAATCCTGCCGTCCCGACCATCTATCCCTTTTAATCTTTTAAGTTGCAAAGCACTTTATTAGCAAGCAGCGTTTGGTTTGCCGCATACGGTCAAAACTTTCTGACATGCTCCATGAGGCGGGCTATTCGGCTTGCCCAGGCCTGTTGCCACTCAGACCTACATTCGGTTTCTAAGTCTTGGTTGAGCACGTCGCGAATACTTTGGAACAAGCTCTCGTACATTGCTGTAGTAGCAAAGTAGGCCTTAATATGATTGTCGACCTCCCAGGCAAGATAGCCGCCTGGACCCAGGTGTTCATCTGACAGAAAGAGTTCGAGCATTGATGCAAACATACGTCGCCGCATGTACTCATCCGAGTACTCCATCAATGCTGCAGCCTCAGGGTTAATCTCAAAAAAGCGCTCATAGACCCTAGGCGCCATATCACCATGGCGCTCGGCATAAAGCTCGAGTGAGGCTGAAATGAGGGCGATCTCGTTTGCGGTATCTGTCATCGAGACCTAGTGCTAAGGTGCTGTAGCAGATGCTTTCTGGGGTTCGTGACGCACAGTGTCACCATGCTCACCCTGGTGATGCTTGGGCAGTCAAATAGGCAAAAACTCGCCATATCCTGCACTGGCTAAGCCAATTTCGCGATGACATCTCCGAACAGCTCTTCGTCACTTGGGAGCATCTTCGCCTGCGCGAGCGGCTTTGAGACCCAAGTGATGTTCACCAGATGTTTCCAGTTTATGTTCTCATTAGTGGAATTGCCGCCCCAGCTCCCACAACCCAGAGAGAAGGTTTGGCGCATACCATTCCACAGATTGCCGCTGTTCGACGGCGCCTGAGGCTGATTCACCATCACGCGAGAGGTTTTGGTGCCACTCGCCAGAGTGATGATGTTGTCATCACTATTGGAGTAGATACCGCAGGAATGGCCCATGCCCTGGTATTCCTGAATGGCATTCGTGAGCGTAACGGCCTCTTGAATATCCATGACCTTGTAAAATGCCATGACGGCCGAGAGCTTTTCGCCAGAAAAGGGGTGGTCGGGACCGACGCCCTCATAGGGTACGATAATAAACTTTCTATCCTCGGGAATAGAGAAACCTGACATCTCAGCGAGCACTTGCGGCTGCTTGACGACAGCTGCTGTATTGAGGGCACCGTCATGCCAAAGGACCCCTGCGATCTTGTCGGCCTCCTCCTGTGATGCTACGTAACCACCCTCGGCGATCAAGTTGCTTAGTAGTTCGTCATAAACGCTTTCAAGGACAATGACAGAGTTGTCAGCGGAGCAGGATGCAGCTAGGTCCAGCGTCTTGGATATACGTATTTTTTCTGCGGTGTCTACCAAGTCAGCCGTATCATCCACCGTAATGACTGCATTGCCAGCGCCTACACCCAATGCGGGAGTGCCACTTGAATAGGCAGCTTTCACCATGCCAGGCCCGCCCGTCGCTAGGATGAAGTCACATTGCTTCATAAGCTCTTCGGTTTTGCCAATTGTCGGCTGCGCCATGGTTTGTATGAGGTCAGATGGAGCCCCCATTTTTTCGAGCGCGCCGCGCATTTTCTCAACAATGGTCATGTTGATGAATTTCGCGCGTGGGTGCGGCGCAATGATAATGGCGTTCCGGCCCTTAACGGCATTGATGCTCTTAATCACCGGTGTTGCCTCGGGATTGGTCGATGGTGATAGAGCCCCAATCACGCCGACCGGCTTGCAGATTTTGACGATATTGCGCTCGAGGTCTTCCTCGATCACCCCGACCGATTTGTCGGGCAGGATATCCATGAGCGCCGCTCGGGTTTTCACTGATATTTTTGCGAATTTCCCGTTGTAGTCACCGAGCTGAGTTTCATCGAGGGTTTGTTGCGCGAGCTCCTCGGCCACACCTGGTTGTGCGCAGGACCAAACCATCGCTCTAATGAGTTCATCGACTTGTTCTTGCGTGTAGTCGGCTATCGCGGCTTGAGCAACGCGTGCGCGCTCAATAAGCATTCCAATTTCAGCTACCTCTTCGGGCAGTGCCACTGTCTCGGGCGTTGCCATGAAAATCCCCCTTTTTTATTAATTTATCACAGATGCGCGCTACTTTACGCGACACGAATCATACGCTTGCCGCGATTTTCACCGGCTAAGAGTCCAATGAGTCCTGCGGGTGCATTATCTAGGCCGTCGAGTATGTCTTCAATAATTTTGAGATCACCTTGACGTGCCCAGAGCGAGAGCTCGTGCCTTGCATCGCTGTCCAGATGCGCATAATCACTGACAATAAAACCCTCCATTTTAAGGCGCTTCGTAACTAGCAAACCTGGCACCCCGAAGGGCCCCGGTTTTGGCTTGCCATCGTACATTGAGACCGCGCCACAGCAGGCCACGCGGCCCCTGAGATTCATTGAAAACAAAGCGGCTTGGAGGATGTCTCCACCCGTATTGTCAAAGTAAACATCAACTCCGGCCGGAGCGGCCGACTGGAGCTGATCGCGCAGCGACTGCGCTGAGCTTTTGTAATTTAGGCAGGCATCAAAGCCCAGTTCCGTCTCAACCCACCGACATTTTTCGTCTCCGCCGGCAACGCCGATAACTCTTGCACCCTTCATTCGACCAATCTGACCTACAATGGAGCCTACTGAGCCCGCGGCTGCTGAGATCAATAAAGTCTCTCCTGCATGAATACCTGCGACATTGATTAAACCGTGGTACGCGGTCAGTCCCGCAACACCGAGGAGAGATAATCCGTGGCTCAGTGGGCCATCATGCTCTGGAGCGGGTGTAGCCTCCCTGACGTCGACTAGGGCGTACTCTTGCCAACCAATATCGGCCATTACAAGATCGCCTGGATTCCAAGACGCGTGACTGGATTCAAGCACTTCACCTATGCCGTAGCTCGCCATAACATCACCATGATTCAGGGCGCCTCGGTAAGTGGCCCCTTGCATCCAGGCACGATTTGCGGCGTCTTGTGAGAGAAGCAATGTCTTTATCAAAATTTGACTTTCACTGGGCGCCTCAACAGGTACCTCTCTTACAGAGAAGCAATCGGCCGTTAGTTTTCCGTCAGGCAGCTTGCTAAGAAGAATTTGCTTGTTTTTCACGTTATCGGATGTCCATTTGAATAGGGTTGTGGTCACAGTTGGTGTGTCCCAAAACCCGCAATTGAGCCAAAGATAACATCGCTATCACTACTTGTAGTGAAGCTTTATGGGGAATTTCTGAACTCGTCGGGTGATTGCTTTCAGTCCTGAAGACATCCCTAGACGAGACATGCAGGCCTATCTATGCGGAATTGGGGAAATCATCCGCTTAATCCGATGCGTTTAGGCCTAGCTTTTATAGCTTGATTTTACAATCAGTTAATTTAGCGTAGGGCTTAAATCGACTCGAGACCATTCCATTATGCGCTTTACACTTATTGTTGCAGTTTTATCGTGCGTTTCGTGCGCCATGCCTCTTGCAGCCAATGACACCCAGTCGGTCGACGCCATTATAGATGCTTACTATGAAGTCATCTCGGGTCCGGCGGGCTTTGTCTACGATGCCCATCGCGATGCCCATATCCACACGAAAGACGCGGTGATCACAAAATTTTTTTTAGATGGCACGTTGCAGCAGCATGATTTTAAGACCGAACAGGCATCGATCATTAGCCCGTATGAAACTGCCTTTTTCGAGTTTGAAGTTAATAGGCGGGTGGAGCAGTTTGGCAATATCGCGCATGTTTGGAGCGAATTTGAAATGAAAAATTCGCCCCTTGCCGAGCCCCATGGCGCCGGCTTCAATAGCATATCGTTACTTTTTATGAAGGGTCGCTGGTGGATTTCATCGTGGTCGACGCAGTACAAAGATCATTCTCCGCAGCCTTCCAAAACGCCTGCTGCGGAGAAGCTGACTGATCTAGACACAGTGCAGTTCGCAGATGTGGTGAAAAGTATTGTGCAGGACACGCTTCAAGCCTGTGAGGTGCAGGGGGGCATGCAGGGCCGTGCAAAAATGAATCTTGCCGTCGTGGGTGAGGTCAATGCGAAGCTAGTGTGTTCAGAGCAGTGACCGCTGCTAGCCGCTCCTTGTATTTAATGTTACGAGCTTTCTAATCGACACTGTGGTTGCCGCCGTCGCCATCGGTTCGGTCGTAACTTGCGTATGGTTAGTAGCAATACTGATGGACGGACCACCCGCTTATGGCAGCGCCACTTCCCAATCATCCGCAACTACGCGGTAATTATGGCCCTATTAATTTTGAAGCGACTTACGACGATATTGTCATCGAGGGCAACGTACCCCATGGTTTATCGGGTTCGCTTTATCGGATAGGTCCAAATCCAAAATTTGTTGACGGGACTTACCACTGGTTTTTTGGTGCTGGCATGGTTCATGCCTTTCATGTTGACCAGGGGAAAGTAGGCTACCTGAATCGCTGGGTAAGAACGCCCAAGTTTGAAAAAGAAATCGAGCTGGGGCGGGGTCTTAGCCTCGACATCGAGATCAACACGGAAACGGGCCAAATTGAGAGCAATCGCCGCTACGGTGTCGCTAATACCCATATTTTGGCGCATGGCCATCATTTGGTGGCGCTTGAAGAGGGGAGTCACCCTTTCAGTATGAATCCGCAGACATTGGGATCGGAGGGATATGGTCGCTATGCCGATGGCATCAACGGTGCCATGACAGCGCACCCTAAAATTGATCCTGAAACCGGTGAGCTTCATGGTTTCGGGTATATGACCGATCATTTTGCGAGTGAAACAATGACTTATCATGTCATTGATCGAGCCGGTCGGATGCTGCGTTCGGATGTTTTCGAGGCACCCTATGCGGCGATGGTTCACGATTTCATGATTACTCGTGACTACGTAATTATCCCCCTGTTTCCGCTTACTTGCGATTTAGATCGCATTGCGCAGTTTGGTTTTCCTTTTGCCTTCGATCGAAATGCCGGAGCGTACATTGGGGTATTGAAACGTGGCGCGCCCGTGTCAAGCATTCGCTGGTTGGAAGCACCTGTCTGCTATGTTTTCCATTACCTAAATGCATGGAATGAGGGATCGAAAGTGATCTTCGATTCAGTTGATTTTCCTGTGGCCCCGAACTTTCCTAATGCGGATGGAAGCATTCCAGTCCATACGGACGCACAGGGTAAGTTGACGCGCTGGACCCTAGATGTGAACACTGGAGCCATCGATCGCCAACAGACCCTGGATGTGGCCTCTGAATTTCCACGCATTGATGATCGATTTGCCGCTTCCCGTCATCGTCATGGTTATATTGCGGCCGCTTCAAGACGCGCAAAGGGTGACGGCGGCTTATTCCATGAGATTACTAAGATCGATTGCGACACGGGACATGTCAGCTCTTGGGACGCAGGTTTTGGAAATGGTGTTTCCGAACCTGTCTTCGTGGAGAAAAACGCTGGTTCAAAAGAGGGCGAGGGGTGGTTGCTGGCGACTCTTTTTGACAGCAAGGCCAATACGTCTTCCATGGTGATTCTCGATGCCCAAGCGGTCAGCGATGGGCCTGTAGCCGTTGCCAAGCTGGATCATCGCATTCCCTTTGGCTTCCATGGTAGCTGGCGTAATAACTTAAGGTAACCAGCATCCGAGTGCTTCATCGGTAGATGAGACATGCTTGATTTCATCGCTCATTGGTATCCGCCTGCATCTGTGGGCGAAGGTGCATCTATTTACCTGATGCCATCGCTCTGCGAAGCGCTTCTTATTCGCGTCCCGAGCGTTATAAAAACCCTTTTTTTGTCTTTAATTTGTCCTGATATTGGCTTCCGAGAGCGCAAAATAGGTGCTTGTAGTTTGTAGATAGATTGTCTTTGGTTGCTCCGCAAACGGCTCGACAGCACAATAGCGTCTCATTGAGGGGCGTTATCAACATGATCAGCTTTGCACAAGCGCAAGATAATTTGCATCGGTTGTGCCAGACATGGCTGGCGGAACAATCAGATATGAGCGAGCCATTGGCGTTGAGTGAGTCGCTGGACCGCTATATTACGGAAGATGTGATTGCCACCCTTGAGCTGCCTCGATCAGATTTATCCGCAATGGACGGATACGCTGTTTGCTCGCAGGACCAGTACGGTGCCATAGCGTCACAAGTCTTCTCTCTCAAAGGCGAATCCCGAGCGGGAGAGCCCTATAAAGGCGATCCATTAGCGCCGGGAGAATGTGTCCGTATTTTTACGGGGGCCGTGGTGCCTGCATCAGCGGATACGGTGGTTATTCAGGAAAATGTCGAGTGTGAGAACAAGTCTGTTCGAATGCTGCATGACACTTCTTTTGGTGCGAACATACGCTGTCGTGGCGAGGAAATTACTGCTGGTGCTGTTATTGCTGCGGCCGGGCAATTAATTACCCCAAACATGGTTCCACTGCTGGCGAGTCAGGGCATTGCAAAGGTGAAGGTTCGACCAAAATTGCGAGTGGCATTTTTTGCCACTGGCGATGAGTTAAAAGCGTCGGGCGATACCTTGGGTGAGGGCGATATCTACGAAAGCAATATGGCCTCTATTGCCGCAGTACTGAGATACTACCCCATTGAGCTAATCAACTTGGGGGTGGTCGAGGATACGCCAGAGGCGATCAAAGCCTGCTTAGCTGCGGCCAGCGACACTGCAGATCTGGTCATCAGTAGCGGTGGGGTCTCTGTCGGAGACTATGACTATGTGCGGCAATGTGTTGATGCCATAGGCGCGGTATCTGATTACAAAGTCGCCATGAAGCCAGGTAAACCTGTTTGCTTTGGTCACATTGATGGTATGGAGAATGGCAAGGCTCTGTTTTTTGGCCTGCCCGGAAATGCCGTATCGTCGTTTGTGGTCCTGACGGAACTTTATCTGCCGGCGATGAAATTCTTACTTAATCGTGAGCGGGTGATCCCCAATACGCAACTTGCGGCCATACTTGAGACGGATCTTTCTCGACGGGGTGGGCGCCTCGAATTTCAACGCGGTGTATTGAGTAAGTATGAAGATACCGCCGGACGCCACACGTTTCGGGTTTCTGCCATTGGGAGTCAAGATTCGCATCGCGTGCTAGGACTCGCGCGTGCAAATTGTACTATCAAGATAGCGGCCGATGTTGAACACATTAGTGCGGGCTCTGAGGTCACGGTCTCCGTTTTTCCCTGGACCGACTTACAGTGACCGACGATTCGACGGCGGTTATTGCTGCGGCAATTTTGGCAGGCGGTGACAGCCTGCGCATGGGAAAAGATAAAGCGGTTCTTGGTGATGACGGCTCATCGCATATCGAGCGGCAGGTGAGCGATCTGCGTGACCTATCTCAGTCTTTACCCATTTACATTTGTTCAGGGTCTCGACGTTACGAAGCGCTCAATCCGTATGACGTTCGACATTTACCGGATTTGATACATTCTGCCGGTCCACTGGGGGGCGTGGCCAAGGCACTTGACACAGCGGAAACCGCAGGTCTCGTAAAGGGTTATGTGCTTGTGCTACCCACCGACTCACTCATCCCACCATCACATGTCTACGGTCGCCTAACTGATACAACGCCAGCCAACGCTGAAGTCGTGCTGTTGAGGGGTGAACATTTACACCCATTACACGGACTATTTTCGGTGGCGCTGGCCTCCTGCGTAAAGGATTATGTCGAATCGGGTGGTCGATCAGTCATGGGGTTTCTGGATCACCGGTCTTGGACCGCCGTGAACGTGCCTGCAGTGTGGGAACCCTGCTTGAATTTCAATACGCCCGAGGAATATGAGCGTGCGCAAGCTGCGTTCGCACAAGCTACATGTGTTTAGTGCAGTTTTAAGGGTGAAGCGCCAAGGCGAGCAAAGTTCGATGGGGGCGCTTATAGTGATACCGACCGTTTAATGATATTAGCCGTGGGTGATTAATGATGAACCGAAGACACTTTTTATCAGCACTTGGTACGGCAGCGCTGGCAAGCTCTGCTATACCTACATGGGGTCAGTACCTTATTCCTGAGGGACAGGTTCGACTGGTCTTTAATGAAAATCCCTATGGACCCAGTCCCAGGGCCATCGCCGAAGTTAAAAAAATTCTGTCCTTAAGTGCTTATTATCCTGACTCGCCGTATGACTATCCCATTCGAGATAACCTGTTTGACGCCATTGCGGCAGATAACGATCTGAGTCATGACAATCTATTCGTGTCCTCGGGCTCGAATGAGGGGCTTCAGGCGGCACTGATGGCCTATGGAAAAACGGGATCGGTACTGACGCCGGCGCTCACTTACGACGCACACTTAGGTTACGCGGAGGCCCTGGGAGTTAAGGTTTCGAGGGTACCATTGCGTTCTGATTTGCAGGTCGATTTGGATACGATGGAGGAAATGGTCGATGAGTCCGTTGCGGTCGTTTACCTGGCGAATCCGAATAACCCCACAGGCCTACCGATTGACGCTGACCGCCTCCGAGCCTTTTGTCGGTCAGTGGGGCCCAAGGCACTAGTGATCGTCGATGAAGCCTATAATGAGCTCACAGATGACCCTCATCGCGACACCATGGTTGATCTTGTACGTGAGGGTGAAAATATCCTCGTGACGCGAACTTTCTCGAAAATCTTTGGTATGGCTGGCATGCGGGTGGGTTATGGCATGGCGAGGCCTAACATCATTGGGAATACTTTTAGGTACATCATGGCGTGGCCTAATGGGGTGGGGCTCACAGCTGCGTATCACAGCTACATCGATCAAGACTTTATCAAGTTCTCCCGAGACAAGGTTCGCGAAGGGCGCGCCTTGGTGCAAAAGACACTTGCTGATGTTGGACTTAAGCCGGTGCCATCACAAACCAACTTCGTATTTGTAGATGCTGGTCGCGATGCAATGACCATTCGCCGTGCGATGGCGGAAGAGGGCGTGTTGATTAATGCCGGGTACGAGGGATATCCGAACTACCTTCGCATTAGCATGGGTAAGCTTGAGGATCTAAAAACGTTTGACCGTGTTTTCCAACGCGTCATGGCTCGCGCTTAAAGCGCGCAAAGTGGAGGGTTATCGTTGGTTGTTGGGCCTGCATTTGGGCAGGCTCATCACCTGCTACTGCTCGTGAACGATTCTGCCATTTACTACGGTCATCGCGACGGACGTCGCGTTTATCGTCTCGGCGGGTATGTCGAACAGATTTTTTTCTAGCAGCACCAAGTCCGCGAGCTTCCCTTCGCTTATGGACCCCAACGACTCCAGCTCACCGACTTGTATGGCGGTGTTGCGAGTCATAGCAATAATGGCTTCAGCCACAGACACGGACTGATTGGGATTTCGAGGGGGCATGCTGGGTTCGCCGGGTAATCGTCGTGTTACGGCCGCCTCAATCAGCTCCAATGGTTTATAGGTCGACAGGTAGGCAGAGGCGGGCCAATCTGCTCCAAAGCTTTGGTTCGCACCCGCGTCCATGATCGAGCGAACGGGATAGGCGTTCTCGACTTTATCTATGCCTACAAAAGAGCCAATATTGAAATAAGACGGATCTCGCGCTGCCCACTGTATAGAGGTTTGTGCAGTGACATTGAGTGCTTTAAAGCGGGGTATATCGTCAGGGTGTACAAAGTCCATGTGTGCGATGGTCGCTCGGACAGATTCATTGCCTGTTGTTGTCCTTGCGGCCTCGATTGCATCGAGTGACATGCGCACGGCGCCACCACCAATCGCATGAATGTGAACTGGAATATCAGCACCGAAGTAGGTCGTGATATTCGCTGTCATATCCTCTTTTGAGATCATTGGATGACCAAAGTCCTCGTTGTTAGAGTCTACATACGGGGTCAATAAAAAAGCTGTATGACCCTCTGGGACACCGTCCGCGGCGAGTTTAATCGCTTCGGGTCTAACCATCTCACTACTGAAGTTTTGCTCGAATTTTTTAAACCGATTTGCAATTAGATCGGCTGAGTCAGTCTCGCGGACAGAACCAAAAACCCTGAGGCTAAGGCCCCCCGATTCACTGATTGAATGCCAAATCTCATAAGCCTCTTGCTCGCTCGGTGCTGCGGCCCACGCGTCATAAACGCCAGTAAGGCCCGCCGCGGCAGCGCGTGGCAACCATCTTACGAATCGTTCCTGATAGGCAGATTTGTCGCCCGGAATAAATTTCGCTGTAATGTGTTCCCCAGCCTTTTCACGACCAGTGCCAAGTGGTTCATTGGTGAGTGAATCACGCTCAAAAAAGCTCACGCCCGGGTGTGGGTCGGGGTAGTTGGCATCGACACCGCCCTCGCGTAGAGCACGTGATGAGAACCACCGAGAATGACCATCAACCGATCCAAGGATCACAATGCGATCACCGAAAATCTCATCCAACTGTTGTGCCTTAGGGCCAGTCTTGGGAAAGAGGTGGTTTTGCCAGCCTCGAGCATAGACGGGGCCTGTGCCAGGGTTGGCATCTCGTATAGCTTCTAAAGCCACCTGTAATTTCTCGCGGGTGTCGGCCAGACTGAGATTGACCCCAACGTCAGAGAAAGACCCGTTAAAGACATGCGTATGTGAATCCATAAGTCCAGATATGAGGAGTCCGTCCTGAATATTGATTTGCCGGGTACTGATACCGATGAATGGAATAACGCCCCTTTCCTCACCAACGTAGACGATGTGTTTTCCCCTTACTGCAACGGCTGAGGCAGTGGGTTGCTCGGGGTCAGATGTAAATACGGCACCACCCGAAAAGATGAGATCGGCTGGCTCGATGTTGGGTTCGCTGTTGCAACCCCCGAGGATGGACGTGGCGATTAGGGGTAAACTAACGAGCAACTTACGCATAGTCATCATTTCCTTTTATCTTTGAGCCTAGTCGGTGCGCGGTATCAGTTCTATTACGTCGATGTTACATCAATTACTCGGCGCAAGATGACTGCTGTTTTGACTTGTTACTCATCTATCACGACGTTGAAATACGTCTCAGGGTAAGGCTCATCAACCAGTGTAAAGTGCCACCACTCGGCGTAGTAAGGCCTGAATCCAGAGGCCGTCATAATCTCGCGGAGGAGTAACCGATTGTTACGCGCCGCTAGATCGATGGCGTCGCTTTCAGTGTGAGACATCGGGTCAAAAAAGTCCCAAGATGTACCCATGTAAAGGGGTTCACCGGTCGTAGTACTTACCAGTGTTAAATCAACGGTACTCCCTCGCGAATGTCCCGATTTGCTGGCAATGTATCCCAGATCTATAAGGGATGAACGATCTAGGCTGGGGTAATAGGATGCTTTAGTTGGTTCAGGAGCGACACTAGAGACCCAGGCGACGAAGTCATCAACGGCGCGCTGGGGCCGATAGCAGTCATACATTAAAAGACTAAGGCCCCGCTTCTGGGCCAGCTCCTGAGCGTGATCGAGTGCCATAGAGGCAGCCTCGCTCAATAGACAGAGAGGGGCCTCGTAACCTGCAACAGTTCTTCCAATGAAATTATCGTGTCCCGCATACCGGATGTCAGTTAGTAAGCTCGGTGTTCTGGCCTGTGCGTTTACGAGCGGATCTGAATCAGCATGAACGATGAGTGGGGTAAGGGAAAGTAGTAATACTATAAGTAACTGGTACACGATGAATCCGACTGGTTCGTTTATCGATGGGTCTAGCTTGCCGCGAGAGAATAGCTCTGCCAAGCTCAATAACAGTAATAGGAAAACGTACGCTATGGATCGACGATCACTCCTTCAATTAAGTCTTGCGAGCACCCTAATGGGGATCGTGCCCAGCCTCGCTGTCGCAGGTGTGGCCAAACGACCGGAGCGTCTGAAGCTGGGCGATACGATTGGACTCGTGGCGCCTGCGTCCGTTACCTATGAGTCTCTGCAGCTTCAAATAGCGGTGGAGGCCCTGGATGCGATGGGATTGAAGTCGAAGGTCGGGCTGCATGTCATGGACCGTTTTGGCTATCTTGCCGGGGAGGACGAAGATCGAGCCTCGGATATCAATGCCGCGTTTGCTGACCCCGAGATTGACGGTGTGTTCGCATTGCGTGGTGGCTGGGGCGCGAGCCGGCTATTGCCCTTCTTAGACTTTGACCTCATATCAAAAAACCCCAAGATCTTCCTTGGGTATAGCGATATTACCAGTTTACTAAACGCTATTTACGCCAAATCGGGTGTCGTTACTTTTCACGGCCCTAACGTGATGTCGCGCTGGAATCAATTTACCTATCAGGGAATGCGTGAGGTGCTTTTCGATGCTGAGTCAGCGACTTATAGTAATCCTGAGTTTATCGATGATGATCTTGTAGCTCGAAAACACCGCACTCAGACAATTAACGCTGGGAAGGTCACAGGGCATTTGATTGGCGGCAATCTCACGTTGGTGAGTGCATTGGTTGGAACGCCTTACTTCCCGGACGCCAGAGGCGCCATCCTTTTTCTTGAGGACGTCGGAGAGGCGATTTACCGTGTCGATCGTATGATGACGCAGCTCAAGCTTAGTGGTGTGCTCGGCCAAGTTTCTGGGATTGTGTTTGGACACTTTACTGGCGTGAAACCCAATCCTGGTCTCGGCAATTTTGCCTTAATGGACATCCTCAAGCAGCACTGCGAACCCCTGGAAGTGCCCTGCTATTTTGGTGCCATGATTGGGCACGTAGAGCAGCAGAGTACAGTGCCTGTAGGTGCGATTGCCGAGATGGATGCGGGCGCAGGTGTGCTTCGACTAATAGGGCCGGCAGTTCGATAATCTTTTTGTGAGGGCCCTTTCGGAGCGCCGCCATAAACTCCTACATCCTGAGCATGGGACTAGAAGGGAGATGCTAACGAGATGAGAACGTCCAGAATTCCAACGGTACCGCGAGACCAGCTACCCGATTTCGAAGCTATGTTTCAGCTGCTCGAGGGAAGCATGGGTTATGTGCCCAATAATTTCCTATCTATGGCTCATTGGCCTGAGTTACTCAAGGCTTTTGGTGGCATAGGTGCGACCATACTGCAGACCGGAGAGGTTGATCGCGGTTTTAAGCAGTTGGTGGCCATGGTCGCTAGCGCGGCGAATGGTTGTCATTATTGCCAGGCTCACACCTCACACTCTGCACATAACCTGGGTGTGCCTCAGGAAAAAGTCGAAGCTGTCTTCGAGTTCGAGTCCTCATTACTGTTTAGCGATGCAGAGCGCGCTGCCTTGCGGCTGGCATGGCACGCCGCACTTCAGCCCAATGCGTCGAGTGATAGCGATTTTGCTGTGCTAAAGGAGCATTACTCTGATCGAGAAATCGTTGAATTAGTCAGCGTCATCGCGTTGTTTGGATTCCTGAACCGATGGAGTGACACGATGGGCTCAGAGCTGGAGCCCTTGCCGCGGTCCTTTGCTGAGTCCATCAATCTCGGCGCCCGCGAGCTCGGTAGCTGATTGGCCATCTATACGCTTTTGGGTAGCGATATGGCCCGCTGATCGCAAGATAAGAAGCTGATACAGTTCGCCACGATTTACGAATGAAGTGATTCAAAACGTTATGCAACATCCCGGTTTTGCCGAACTAGTCGGCTTTGAGCTTCTTCCAGAAACTGATGGCAATGGAAAAGGGCGGTTAGAAGTCTCGGAGCGTCATATGAACCCTAACGGTGTGGTTCATGGAGGTGCTTTGTTCACGTTGGTCGACACAACGATGGGCGCCTCGCTAATGCAGCAATTAGACGAAGGCGAAATTTGCGCCACACTCCAAATCTCTATGAATTTTCTAAGGCCTGTTGCTGGGGGCATTGTAGAGTGTGAAGTCAGAGTGGTGAACAAAGGTAAGCGCTTCGCCAATGTTCGAGGGGAACTCTATGTTCAGCAGAAGCTTGTGGGGACAGCCGATGGCAACTTCGCCATCATGCAAGCCCCGTAGCAAGCTCACTAAATAGGCGTCGCGTAATTACGCCTGCGCTACAACCAAAATCCCCGGATGGAGAGCGACAACGCGAACGCGGTCGCCACTGGCGAGTGATTTATCTCCTTCCTCACGCGCTAGTTCAACACGCCACGAGACGCCTGAAAATTGATGCGCGGACTGAGTCTCGCGATCCAAGAGGCTCGACAGTGCAAACTCATAACCGACAAAGTCAGAACTTTGACCAGAGCGAGGGGGTTCGGCCGCCTGATATTGCTTGAGCGGTTTCCAAAGCAATACGCCCAAGATAAATGACAGTACACCCATCACAGCGAAGCCAGTTAACCAATCTTCCGGCACCACTCCCAAGTAAATGAGTAGTGCGGTAATGAGCGATCCAAGTCCTGCTAGGAAAAGCACGATAGTGCTCATGCCAAGCACCACTAACTCTATTAAAAGCGCTAGCGCACCTATCGCAAACCAGAAGCTAGCTGGGTTTTCACCCAAGTATTCAAGCAGGGCCATTGGTTTTTCCTTGTACTTCGTTCAGTCGATTGACGATGGTCATTGCCTCCGCCACCACATTAGATGCATTTGTTTGCGAATCGCTAAGAAGTACGACAGATGAGTCGCGTGCAATGGCTTGCTTGGCGGTGATTGCCTGCTCTGCCAAGTCCAGTTGCACGGCTTTTTGACCGTCTTCTGTATTGGCAGCGGCACCGACTTTGTTCAGGGCCTCAGCCTTCGCTTCCGCGACCGCAATGATCGCGTTGGCTTCACCTTCGGCCTTCAAAATCTGCTCGGCTTTTTCAGCCTCAGCTGCGAGCACTCTGGCCTGTTTTTCACCTTCTGCAACGTTAATGGACGATTGACGCTCACCTTCGGATTCGAGAATGGCAGCTCGTTTTTCTCGTTCAGCCTTCATCTGCCGTTCCATCGCATCCAGTACGGTGCGCGGTGGTTCAATATCTTTAATTTCGTAGCGGAGGACCATCACGCCCCAAGGTCCGGCGGCCTCGTTAATTTGCGAGACGATGTTGTTATTCAGCGCTTCACGCTCTTCGAAGGTTTTGTCGAGCTCGATTTTGCCGATCTCGCTTCGCATGGTGGTCTGTGCGAGCTGGGTGACGGCGTAAGCGTAGTCGTCGACACCGTAGGATGCCTTGTAGGGATCTAGCACCTTCAAATATAGAACGCCATCAACGATTAGTGAGATATTGTCCCGCGTAATCGCCGCCTGTGATGGGACATCAAACGCTTGTTCTTTTAGGGTTCGGTTATATGCTACTCGATCAAAGAATGGGTTGAGGAAATTGAGTCCCGCTTCAAGAGTGCGGGTGTACTTACCGAAACGTTCCACTACAAAGGCGCGGTTTTGTGGAACAAACTTTACCGCCTTGGTTAGAACGACAATCAGCACGATCGCAATTGCGACAGAACTTACCAAACCAAACGATAGAAACTGCATGACTACCCCCTCTTAATTTAGTGTGTATTAAATAAAGTGGGGCCTCTGCCCCTCATATTCAAGTGTAGGAGCTGATTACAGGGAGGCAAAGATTTTTTCTGAGGGTTATTCCATTGATCGGAACATTAGGGCAAGACGCTTCCCCCGACTCAGATTCTCTAGAAAGTCTTTTGCGCTGTCCTCGTGCGAGAGAAAGTTTGAGTACCCTTGCAGGGTCTCAATGTCAACCCCGTCGAGGTCAAGGAAGCCCATCTGCCAGTCAGGAAACTCTCGTTCATCAACTTCTCCCTCAAATAGAATGTCTACAGCGGTGTGGCGCTCGTCTTTCTCTATTCGGTCGAACGTCTGCCGGACCACGTCTTCTGTACCCTCAAGTACTTGGTAAAACGATCTGTCGCGGTGCAGTAACAGTCCGGTGATGTCGCGCGATGTATTGATCCTGCGAGCATCGGTAAGTAGCTCGATCATGTCCGCTGAGCCCAAGTTTCCGGTCTCGGTGCTGACATAGCCCATGTGAAAAAGGCGATCACTGTTGATTTTAGACATGCATATGGATCTCGTGACTTCGCCTATGGTGTCCTAACTTGATTGAACTGCCAAGGTAAAATAAAGTGGACAGTCAAAATATCAGAATAGGTAGACTTTAGCTTTTACTTTTTACTGCTCAAAGTCTACATGGGGGAAATATGGCAGAAGATTCAGCTGCAGCTGGTATGAATAACAGCACTAAGCAAGCGATCGAAAGCCGCGCTTTGGCACCGCGGTTTTACACGACCGATTGCGAGGAAATTGGACGCTTCGACATTGATCCGGTCCGTGAGGAGTGGGACGTGATGATGGCAGCTTTTGAGTTGGATATTAATCGTGAGCACTTCAAACAGAAGTATGAATTTGATCCCGAGACATTGGAGGCAGATCCTGAATTAAAAGCCGAGTTTCTTGATCTGTTGGTAAGTTCAATTACAGCTGAGTATTCAGGGTGCGTCTTGTATCAGGAAATCGAGAGCAAGGTAGGGGATCCAGAGATTGCGCGACTCTTCCGCTATATGGCTCGTGACGAGTCACGACATGCGGGCTTTATTAATCGTGCGTTGAAGAAATTGGGTGTGGCTGTCGACCTGAGTGTTCTCAAGCGCGATAAGGAATACACCTACTTCCGGCCGAAATTCATTTTTTACGCGACCTACCTGTCGGAGAAGATTGGGTATGCGCGTTACATCACTATTTACCGCCATCTCGAGCGTCATCCAGAGCGCCGATTTCATCCTATCTTTGAATGGTTCCTCGAGTGGTGTAACGATGAGTTTGCGCACGGCGAAGCCTTTGCTTTGTTGATGCGTGCTAACCCAAAGTTACTGACTGGCTACAACAAGCTATTTATTCGGATGTTTCTCGTGCTGGTTTATACGACCATGTATGTGCGAGATCATTCACGGCCAAAGTTGTACGAGGCATTTGGCATGGATGTAACGGAGTTCGACCACACCGTATTTGACATTACAACCGAGATTTCAAAGCAGGTGTTTCCGATGACATTGAATACGCGGGATCCTAAATTCCAGCGTGGTCTCGAGCGTTTGTTGGATCTGAATACGCGCCTCGATGAACTTGAAGGTGCCAAGGGCCTTGGTGTTGCGCTCAAGCGACTGCCGTTGCAGGTGGGTATTGGCGCTACAATTCTTCGGTTATTCCTGCTCCCAACGATCCCAAATCAAATGCCAAAGCAGGTCGCGATGCAACCGGCTTGGTAGGATCAATTCTTGTGTTTTTCAATGCCCCCGCCAATGCTGGTTGAGTTCGAAGAGATGGCAGAGCCCTGCGACTGTGAGGCAGCCCAGCAACGCTGTGGTGGGTGCGTCCCAGACCGCTAGCTGAATACCGCACATCAGAAATAACCCGGCCAATAGATTGGGTAGAAAAGTGCTGACTGACGCACTATGAGTCAAGGTTTTATGCCGGCGATACAGCACCACTATTTCAACGACAATCAACAAAAGAATAAAACCAATAAGCGCGCCTGAGTGAATAAGAATCGTCATAGGGAGTATTAGGCGGCTGTTTTCGAAAGGCCTAACAGTTGTGCAACGTCTTTGATAAAGACACGTAGGTGCTCTTTTTTCTTCTTCTTGACGAGTTTTTTCTGTGTGTATGCCTGCCAAGTGAGTGTTTGGACATCCTCGTCTTTACACATCTCAACAAACTGCTCGCGTCGCTTGTCGCTGTGGTACCAGAAATATTGCAGTAGGCCCAAGGCAAAGAAGGTACGGCCATGCAGCTTCATAAAGCGCTTCCGCGGTGCTCGTAACGCAGAAGCTTTGCCCGTCTCGAGGAAATCTTTGATGGCGTCAGCACTGAGGCGTCCGCACAGCATGGCATAATAAATGCCTTCGCCTGATGCAGGTGCCACGACACCGGCGGCATCACCAGATACCAACAACGCTTTGCCGTCGTCCCACCGCTTCATAGGTTTCATGGGGATGGGGGCACCTTCTTTTCGAATGGTTTCCGCTGTATCGAGACCTGAGATGGCGCGCAGCTCGTTAACAGATCTCTTCGCAGAGAAGTCTTTGTATGCGCTACCCACACCAATACTGGCGGATTTTCCGTGGGGGAATACCCAGGCATAGAAATCGGGTGATAAGTCTCCCTGGTACCAAACCTCACAGCGCTCGGGGTTGTAGTCCTCTGTTGCTGCCTCGGGCGCCTCGACAATTTCGTGGTAAGCCATTACCCACGGGATGTCTGCATGTTTTGGAATACCTTGCCTTGCAACTCGCGAGCGAGCACCGTCAGCCCCCAGCACACAGCGCGCAGTAGCAGTTTTCGCATCTGCGCCCTGGTCCTTGGGGACATAGGTCACTCGAAGCGTTGTTTTATCGATGTACTCGACCTTCTTGAAGGTGGCGAGCTCGAGGTCTGCACCGGCGTGCTGAGCCCTCAGCCGCAGCCAGGGATCGAATTCGTCTCTGTCGACCATACCAACAAAGGTGCCCTCGATGGGCATGTCAACTTTCTGTGCCTTGGGTGAGATCATTCGCGCTGACTGAATTTCCGCTTTTAGCAGCGATCTTGGGATGTCAAACTCGCTCAATATGCAGGGTGGTATAGCGCCTCCGCAGGGCTTAATTCTAAAAGATCGCTCCAGGAGTAGAACGCGATGACCAGCCAGTGCAATTTCATGAGCTGCAGTGGCGCCAGATGGTCCTCCACCCACCACAATAACGTCAAAATCTGTATTTGTATTAATCATGGATTTACACCCCTTAATGAACTTTCTAGTGCAAACTGGTCTACTTCTGCAACGCTTTTATTTGGGTTCCGAACTTGCTGATCTAAGTTAAAGATTAGGCTGGCGGCCCATACAAAGAACGCCGCTTCCACGCAAAAAACCAGTCCGTAGGCCGCTGCTGAGTTGTCCAGCCAT
>Ga0160423_10001526_pt1 | contig 19371 bp, 10 predicted proteins | sample CRUFie14St8metaG_FD_108191 | JGI IMG/M metagenome (GOLD analysis project Ga0160423, IMG submission 108191) | Marine microbial communities from the Costa Rica Dome - CRUD Field 142mm St8 metaG | ecosystem: Environmental > Aquatic > Marine > Oceanic > Photic zone | place: Costa Rica: the Eastern... | reverse complement strand
TATTAGCAGCTGTTAAAATACCTACATCTAAATTAGCTGAAGTGACAGGGGAAAGTGTTACATTTGTTGAGGGATCTTTAGTATCTGATACTTTAAAGGTTTTACCAGATTCATCATAAAAGAAAGCTGCATTGCCTTGATTTCCTCTGTTAAAAAGAACACCAACATCAGCAGCAGGGGCACCTGTTGCTGAGTTAGCTAACATCAACATACGATCTTGAACAATCATATTGACTGAATTAGCAGTCGTAGTGTCGCCATTCACTATCAAGTTACCTGTAACAATAAGATCGTCACTCATTGTTACCTCACCTGTAAAGGTTGTTCCATCAAGTATTCCGGCTATGTTAGCTTCAGCTGCATCAACATTTGCTTTTACAGAGTTAACGTTAGCTGCCATGTTGATTTGAAGTTGTATTGTATTAGCTGATACAATCGCAATGTTTGCTTTATTCTGTATAGTATTTGCAGCCTGCACAGCCACGTTAGTAGAAACAATATTAACGTTAGCTATAACAGAACCAACGTTTGAAGCTACAGAGTTAACATTTGTTTTTAGAGTCTCAACATTAGAGTGAACAGTATCGATCTGGGATGTGAAATTAGAAGTAGATCCTAAGTGTTCTAAAAGAATACTTGAATTAGCAAAGTGTCTTGTCGTAATAGTCCCATTTGCAAGTTTCTCAGCAGAAACTGCATTTGATTCTAGTACTGTGCTTGTAACTCTAGTTAACGCCATTTTTACTCCTTAGAGTCGTTTTCTTCCTCTGATTCTAATTCAGCAAAGAATTCAGCAAGAAAGTCTTTTTGCTCTAGTGGCTCATCTTCCTCGTCTTCAAAAAACTCTTTTATAAAATCTTCAACCTGTTGATCCACTGTAGGTGGTTTCAAAAGCTCATCATACGCTTCATGTACACAAACTTTTTTAACGAATTCCTCAATCCATTCAACTTCTTCGTCTTCTATTGACTCGTTGTGGTCAAGATAATTAGTCTCTTTTACTTGTGTAGTTCCTCGTTTTTCATAGTAAATACCTGTAATTTCCCCTTTTACCATATCAAGCACTTTAGGCTCTTGCTGTCCTAATAACTCTAATGGAAAAGCACGAGATATCTTAGGCCCTTTTTCTCCATTTTTAATTTCTCTGTATTCACAGAAAACTTGTTGTTGATTCATTTCATCAATATTAAATTTAAAATATTCCATTTTTTCCCTCTTAAGTTTTTATTATATAAAACATACAAACACTTGGAATCGTTGCAGTATGAGTGTGTCCTCCGCCTGTGACAGAGTTAACAACAGTAACACCACCAGCGTCTTTCGCACCAGTAGACACTTCAATAGTTCCTACAACAGGAGATGCAGCGCCAGAATCAGTGGTTATTTTTGAAGTTGCAGCTAATGCACCTGTTTGCGCTCCACGAGTGTTATTGGCTCCGTCTCCGATTATTACCCTGTCATCTAAATTAGGTAAGTTAAAAGTTGAAGAACCATCACCGTTACCAAAAGCAGTGCCACATACAGCAAATAGTGCTGCATAAGTTGTTCTATTAATAGCAGCCCCGTCAGCTTGTAACCAGCCTGCTGGAGCCGAAGCTCCTGCCCACGCTATGACTGAACCTGCTGGCATCAATGGTGCTACATCAGTATCAGTGCCTTGAATTGTAGCTTGTGATATAAGATTAGCAGAGACAGGAGCGTATTTATTGTTCTGGTCAAATATCGAAATACCTGCATCCTCTGCTATTCCTCCATGTAATTTTACAATGGAGACGTTAGAGGTTGTGTTTTGAGATCCAATAAGAATGGAGGTGTTAGAAGCAGCACCTGAAGCACCCACTTTAAGATGAGCATTTTGTCTATTTCCAGGAGAGGAAGTTATCTCATCAAAAGCAAAATTAACACGGTCTCCAGTAACACCGCTTATAGCAATCATAGTATTTACAACAGAGCCATTTGTAGGAGGTATTCCCACATCAATAAAGTCAGCTGGTGTGTTATTATTTGATTTATTTAAATATAATCGTGCATTAGCAGCAGTACCTGAATCAGCAGTTGTTGTTACTACAAGCTCGCCTATCTCATAGTGTGTTACGTTTGACATCATCGGAACGATGCCGTTTTCTATTCTAACTCCTATGCCCGCTCTAGTAAAGTTACCCCCAACAGGAGCGTCCTTAACAGTTGAAGAATCAGAAATATATAATGCGTTTACATTGTTATTAGCATGATGATACAACATACCATTTTGCGCACCAATATTATCACCATCAGCAGTAAGATTTAAAGTTGAGGGAGAAGAGGTTGATCTAAAATTTGTTAATAGTGAGCGTAGTGAATTATTTACCTGTCCTCTAGCAGCGTTAAGTGAGGTACCTGCGGTTGGTTCGGTAAAGGTGTTTGAATCTACTAATGCCATTTATACTCCTGTCGCCTGTATCATAACGGTTGCTGTACTATTTGCCTGATAAGTTCCTGTCCCATCTGCTGCAACGAGTTGAAACGATAATGAAGTAGCTGTTGCTGCAGTGGTTACAACTAAGGCAGGATTAGCCGTTGCATCTTCTTGACTTAAAATAGCGTAGGTAATCACTGGTCTACTAGTAAAGCTAGCTGAGGATATATCAACTGTTTTAGTTGTAGCGTCATATGTTACAGTATCAGTAAAAGTGATAGTATCACGTTCTATAGTATATCTAAATTTATCAATTGTAAAGTCAAATTCATTAGGCTTTGAATTGTTTACGATAAATTTTAATTGGAACTGTCGGAATGTTCTAGAACCAGCTTGATAAGTTACAAAACCCTCATTGGTACTTGCACCTACAAATTGAGATACATCTAAAGCTCCCTCTGCTCTACCATTTGTTCCTGTGGATGCGTATAATGCAGAGTTAGCAGCGGTGGTAGTTCTGATTTGAGTTTGGGCAGAGACTGCTCCTAAAGCTCCAGCAAAGGTGTCACCAGATCCAGTATCTGAGAACTGAGTCATATTAACAAGTTGGAAAGCATTACCTGCAACAGTGACATTGGCTAGAGCGTTTGTACCTGTAGGTGTTCCGTTTGCAAAGAATGATGCTCCAAGTTCAATATGATCTGCATTTATAAAACCAGCTATATGAGCATAGGAGTTTGAATTTGCATAGTCACCCTGATCTAACACACCTGAAGAAGTATAGGTTCCAAAGCCTGTAGAGTCAAGCGCAGTAGTTCTTGCAGCGTCTGTGTAAAGTTGAACTGAAGTAGCATTAACCCTGTTTACATATAACTCTCTATTATTAAGCTGTGTCATACCTTTAACATCATGAATGATAACTCTATTTCCGTTTACTAATCCATGTTCTGATCCAGAGGTTGTTACTACTGCTGGAGATGCTTTAGTAACTCCTGAAATGTTAATAACATTACCTGTATACTTTCCATCATTCCAAATAGCAAAGACATTACCAGTAGCCCCACCGCTCATAAAAGTATCATTATTAGCGTCAAAACGAGGGCTTACTACTGAACTATTAGAAAATCCTAAAACGTGGCCAATGCCTCCAAAACCAGTTTCTTTAATCACATTTGAATTAGGTGCGTCTGCATCAGTCACTCCAGAAAAAATGTCTTCGTGTGTGTCGTTAAATGTTGTTTTAATTGATTGTGTAGCTGTAATATCAACTAGAACAGCTCCAGTAATTGTGGCTCCAAAATCTCTAATTTTTGTAGTGTAAACTCCGTCATCTGCTAAAAGAAGGTCTGTTGAAGATCCTGCAATCGCTGAAAATCCTGAAGATGTTCCATTAGCATTATCAGTTTGATTACCATTAGGTACAACAGTTCCACCTTGTGTTGATTCATTGAAGGATGGATAATTAGTCTCTCCAGCGTTTGTGTTAGGAATACCTGCGAATGTTACGCTAGGATCGTCTTCATTAAAAGCAGCAACAACTGTAGAACGATTAGGTCTAGTGGTTGTAAGCGTGATGCCTGCAACATCTTCAGAAAAATTACCACTGGTGTCTCTAGTTCTAGCCAAGTAAGTAAACTCACCAAATGTATCAATTGGTATAGATTTACGAGCAGTACCAGCGGAAACTGTAACTAAAGGATCACCTGCAACAAAATTCTCAACTGTAAATGCTTGAGTGCCTGGAGTACGTCTGATAACTACTTCTTTTAGATCAAGATCTAATAGATCTCCAGAGTCTGCTCGTGGATAAGTCCATAACAAAGTTATCTGATCAGTTTGTTGGCCGCCTGTAAAATTAAACACATTTGTTGGTGCAGTGGTTTTACCTACGATAGTTTTTGATATTTCAGCAGTTTGACCTCTAATCGTTTTATTCAAAGGAACTATTCTAAAAGTAATTGAATTTAGTCCAGAACTTGACCCACGATTTATTCCTCCCACAGTAAATCTTATTTTACCGTCATCATCAATGCCCGTTGAGGGAACTTTTACGGTATTAAAAGAAGTAAGATCAGCACCACCATCGTTTAATCCTACATCATCAACCGATGCTAATCTGTATGAGATTTCATAATCAGTTACTTCTTGTCCAGTAATATGATCAAAAGAAACTGTAGCTCTTACAGCAACACCCCCTGTTTGTTCACGATATAAAGATTCAGTAACTGCAAGACCTGTTACACGTCGAATAGGAATTGTTGCAACAGTAACAGACTTAGTAGTAAAAGGGCTAAATCTTCCTAATACGTTTTTATTTCTAGCTTTAATAGATGTAGTTCCAACTGGTAAATCTTTGATTGTTTGATCCTGTCCTACAAAGAACTTCTCAAATTCTCCTCCAACAGTTAAATTATATACTCTATTATTACCTAAATTAAAAGTAGATGGAAATGTAGTCTCACTATAATCAAGAGTACTAGCATTTCCGCTTACATTAGCTATAGTTCCAACAGGATCAGACTCTATATTTACAAAAGAAAACCCAGTTAAATTAGATGTTGGAGTAGTATCTAATTGAACTCTAAAGATAGTATTAGCTGTTAAAGCTGCATTGTAAGCAGCACTTGCAGGATCAAATGATGTATTTATAACTGAAAACGTATTATTAAAAGAAGTTTGAACATTATCGCCTACTTCTATAACGGGTACTGTATAATGATCAACCTCAGCTCTAAAATTAGTATCACCAGGTAGAGTAGCATATACTATATTTGCGTCTCTAGTCAAAGATTTATTAAGGTTTACAGTAAATTGACCAGAAGATTTTTCAACTCCGTCAATAAACAGTCTAACAAAGCCTGATTCTCTTGGAGTAACCTCTAAAGGAATGTGAGTAGTTGTAGTGTCTAAAGTACCTTCTCTAATGTATGTAAATTCAGAACCGCTGACATAAAAGCTATTGTTACTAAAAAATCGTGCGTCTAATAGCTGGTTTAAAGTAATGAAAAAAGGTGCAGGAGGCAACAAATCAATAAGGTTTACTCCGTTAGTCAAAGTATTCTCGAACTTTAAAGTGTTTATAGATTTATTAAAGCCGACTACATTCACACTTAAAGCAACTAAATCAGTAGCAAAACCTACAAAATTTAGTTGTCCTTGCGGAGCGGTTTTTTCTCTTATAGGTACAGAAATAGTATCACTACCCTTAAGATTAGCGAATACTCCACCATCATTAACTTCTAATACATGTTTAAAAAAGTTTTCATCAAAAGCAACATTCAATCCTTCAAGAGTAAGCTCTACGTTACCATCAACAGTGCCTCCTCCTGTGTCAACAGTCGTAACAGCATTAGCTAAAAGTCTAATTTCTCCAATAGTAGATTGAAAACCGTTTTTACCAGTAAGAGTTGCTGTAGCTCCATCAGTTAACACGTTTTGATCACTTACAGCAATATTCAAAGATCCTGCATATACATTATTGACCTGAGATGATCCATCAGGACGAGAAATAAAGTACTCAGTTCTAAGATCTTGATTATAACCTAATAGTTCGTTTCTAAAATCTAAAACACCGTCAACAGCAACAGTACCGTCTAGCCTGCGTCTTGGTTGAGCTGAAAAAGTAAAGTAAGGTGCCGGAGGAACAGATAGCGGAGACACAATGTCAGTATAAGCAGTAGGAGTATAGTCAATAAAGGTATCAGAATCTACATACACATTAGAAATATATTCAATAGCAGATATTGTCACTTCTTCTTCTTTTGGTTGACGATCTATGCCTGTAATTTTAAATAGCTTACCAGCTTTACTAGTGTAAAAATTACCTGGATTTTCAATTTCTCCAAAAGACCATAAATCACCTTTTTCGGGTGCTAAAGTTTGCGTAAAGGTTGAAAGACTTTGAAACTGTCTTGTCTGTTTATTAAATTTAGATATTAAGTTAATTTCAGCTAAATCAGTTCCTGTAGAAACATTATCAGTTTTAGAGAGAGAAAAAGCTGTATTACTAACTAGATATAGGTCTACTCTATCATCTTTCATTTTAATAACTCTAAGAGCCAACGGCCCAGAATTAGCAGTGAACAATGAATTTGTAAGAGAAGGAGATGTAAAATGTTCTAAAAACACATTTGTATTTGACCCGACTCCTACAGCTGAGTCTGCGTGAACTTTGCCACTATAACCATAAGCTATGCCTGATTGCTGTTGTGCTACAGATACAACGTCTCCTGGAGCTAATTGTAAAGCATCAGTGGAAGTTGTAAAGGATAAAGATCTTCTTTGGTATTTAGAGGAGGCAATTTGGTATTGAGCAAAACGAAGAGCCTGACTTCTACGAGTCACCCCTTTTAAGTCAAGAGATGTAATATTACGAATTACATTTTTTTCTACTCCGTCATTTGCATCAGAAGTATCGACACGAACCGTTTCACGTTTGTAATGGTTTGTAGGTTCTATATAAGAAATGTCTACACCAGAAATAACGTCACTTTCTTTTATACCTGTGATAGATAAAGAACCTTGTTTGATGTTTGTCTCATTAAATACTGCTACAGGGTATTCATCAGGCATATCAACAGCAAGAGTTAGCTTACCCATAGAATAGACTAAAGCTGCTCTAAAAGAAGAGGTAATTTCATTAAGGATATCCATTGCTTGACCCTCATCAGCAATTGAGATATCAAGTGTGAATCTACGTTGTTTAATTGCAGTGCCAGAGGCTAATCCTATTTGATTCTGACGTATAGTTGTAAATTTACCACGAGGTTTGTGTCTAAATGATCCATCGGCTAAGGCATCTACACCTACAAATTTACCTGTTACTGCATCGCAAGCGTCACAATACTGCGCTACTTGAAAAAATTTATATTTGTCGATATGCTCTTCTGGAACCCCTAACCCATAAGTATTATTTGTTAAGATATCATAGACTATCCATACAGGATTCTGTGTCCAAGAATACACAAAAGTCCCATCCCAAGAACCGACATAGATCTGTGGATCTGTGGCTGTTAGAAGACTGCTAGTGCCTGATGACTGTAAATTATAACCATTTCCTATACCAAGACCTCCAGTGGCTGGTACTTCAACTTCTCTCCAATCTATTTCACCATTAGCTAAAATAGGTTGATTATAGTTTGAGGGGACTTTGACAAGGAGTCCTTTAACTAAGGAAGTAAAATTTGGAATACCGTTTTGATGTTCGTCAACAGCTTTTAAAGCATATCCTATGACAGCTGTGCGAGGATAAGCTTGAGCAGCATTCTCAATTTCAAACCAGCCTGTGGCTTGAATGTTATCAGAGGTGCCTGAAGAATCAGAGTCATTTGAAGTTTTTTCAATAGTAAAACGGTATCCTGCATCATTTCTTGAAGCGGATGGGATATTTACTTTAACACTAAATTTAAAAAGAGAGTTTGTTTTACCTGTGATAGTTTTGGTAACAGATGTTATGTCGTCTATTAAAGGGTTGCCAGTTAAAATTTTATTCTTCAAAGTAATTTTAATGCTCACAGAATGAATCTTTACATCACCGTTTGATTCAATCTTTTGTAACCCGTTAAGGGCAAAATTAAACTTAATGGCGTCCCAAGCTTGTGCAGAAGTTTCTTGGTCTGAAACTTTTACAGCTGGAACACCTGCTAGATTACCTTTTTTAAGAGAAACTGGAGAGGCAAAGTTTTGAGGAGTAACAATAGACTCACCAAACACATCAAGACGATCTTGTGTAGTTGTACCAGTAGAGGATAGAGTAACAAACTTTTCACCATCAGTAGTATTAGTAGCAAAATCTATCAAATCATCGATAGTATTGTCTTGAATCTCAATATCTTGAGGGCCGTTTGGATTAATTCTATATACAGGACCTTCACCTAATGCATTTGTAATAAATACGATATCAGTTGAAAATAAAGAGTTAGGATCCTCAGAAGCACCGCCGCCACCGCCTTTACCGCCTTTGGCTCCTCCGATTACAGGAATTAATTGATGTTGATATTTAGTGAAAGTTCTTGCCATTAAAATTTATCCTCTACTCTAATAACGTCATTTTTACCATGATCATCAGAATCAATATACCCACTTAGCATTTGTCCTGCAACCCTAACCTGTCCGTAGTGAAGTGCGATAGGAGTACCAGACTGTGTTGAATTAGTTAATGGACCAAAAGCACCAGCTTGTCGAGTTGAAGTATCTGTTTCTGCTGGCTTTTTCTTTTTTGTAAAGAGTGAAGAAATTAAGCTCATACCTACGTTCATAAAGAGTGACTGAGCAAACCCTGGCATTGCAGAAAATGCCCCTAATAAACCTCCACTTGCACCTGCCGCTGCGCCAGCACCGCCAGATAATGCTGCACCAGCAGGAGGAAATGCTAGTGATAAACCAACAACTGCTACCATAGCTAAAAGGCCACCTTTCTTACCACCGCCTCCTACAATCACAGGAGCTAGATATATAACATCATCTTTATGAACTCGTCTGATATGTAATTCTTCTTCTGTCACAACATTAAGATTTTTGTCTAAAAAAGCAAAACCTTCATCAGACTCACCCCAGTTTACCATACGCATATAGTGATTAAAACGAGGATGCATAGCACTAAAGTAAGGTATCAAATCATAATACGTGTTAAAGTCAGCACGAAATTCTGTTTGATCAAAATACTTATGGAGTGATGAATGAACTTTAACTGTTGCTTGCAAGGTGTTTTTCCTCAAACTTATCAAAGATAAGAGCATCTAGATTTTGGTCAAGCCAATAGATAAAAAATTTGTTATTAAATCCTACCAAAAATTTATATTCTTGGAAAGCAGCACTTACTTTATCTTCCTTACTTGGTATGGGGTTTTCGTCTCCTGGATGAGAATGAAAAATGCCCCATATATTTCCGTCGTGTTTTACTAAATCAGCTGGATCCAGAACAAAGGTTAATTTTGGCTCAAGAGATATATTAGAACAGGGAATGTATTCAAAATCATTAGTTATGATTCCAACAGCTTCACGAGGGTAATCACGTAAAGCATGGGCATTCATTGCATCAGTTAGTTCATCAAATCTTTCCATCTAAATATTCCTGTTGTGTATTGTTTATAGTATTTTCCATAAGGGGCTACCCAACTCTTATGATTAATCATTGTTTGAAGTATTCTGTTCTTGTCTACATATAGTGCGCAGTGATTAGTAACATGGGTAGAGCCTAAACTCATGAGAATTACATCATAAGGTTTTGGGTCTTTAACTTTTACCCATCCATGCTCTTTGGAGGCTGCACGATCCATCCAACGCTCGTGAGTTTTTGTATACCAGTCTTCATCTATTATGTTACAAAAATCTGATGTAGTATAAGGGATGTTTATTCCTAGTTCTTTCTCAAATACAAGCGCACAGAGATTAAAACAATCAATCCCTGTTTCAATATTATTACCAAGATGTTTATAAGGAAAACCTGTATAAGAATTATACCAAGTCATTATGTCTATAGACTGCGTGTAACCTATCAACCCAATATTGAGATAGACTTTGGATACACGAAAAACCCCCTTCTTCAACGTGTAACATTTTTGATGGCATTAAATACATACCAAAATGTATAATTAATTCTGACTTATCAGACTTAAATATCATTACATCATAGTTTTGCGCATCTGTCAATTTAACTTTTGTAAACCAAGAAGAAGCCCAATGATCAACACTTCTGGCAGAAAAATGCTTTAACCACTCTCTAGATTTAGGATACGCTGGCAAGTAAAATAAAAGATTTAATTCTTTAGCATAGAATGATCTAATTAACTCAATACAGTCTATCTTTCCGTATTCATGTTTTAAACTTAAATATTCTTGTACCATGTCGCATATTCTGGGTATACAGATTCAAAACTTTCATTTCTAAGTAAATCAAGCCTTTGTTGTTCTTGTTTGAAATTTTTTAGAAGATTAGAATTATCACTGCTACTCATATACTTTAACCATGATAGCAATTGTTCTATATCGTAATTTGATAAGTTTTGTTTGTTTTTAAATATAAAATTTTTGTATTTGCTGATAATTAGTTTTTTGGCTTCTGGTGGCAAACATGTTACTGAGAGATAAGATGGATTTTGTAATAATGTCCCAAAAAAATCTTTATTTATAGATTTAAACCATAATATTAACTCTGGCATAGTGTAAATAGAATAAATACTGATTACACAAGAAAAAGTTGTTATATTGTCTTTAAAAGTTAAGGCATTTTTTACAAACTTGTCCCAGTTGAGACCTTTACGAGAGTATTCTGCTTGCTGCAACCACCCCTCTATGCTTGGCCATAATGATACATCTTTAAAATTGCTCCACATGTCTTTTAGATCAAAATCTTTATATTTAGAGTAACTTAAATTAGTATTATATTGCAAAGAAATATTTTTGCTTACACCTGAATCTATTAAAATATTAAGTAACTTATAATGACCATCTTGAACAAAAGGTTCTCCGCCAGCGAAATAGATATCTTCAATATAAGGTAAAAATTGATCTAAATCATCCCATAGTAAGTTATTTTCTGTGTAGTAATCAACAATATTTGAGTGGTTCGTAAGTGCATCTTTATACCAGGAGGTAGAAGCATAGGGTCCACACATTCTACATTTAAAATTACATAAGTTACCAAATCTTAAGTCAATGTATGAAGGAAAATTTTCTAATGACCCGTCAACATTAGTTTTTTCTTGTAAGTATGCTTTATCTTGAAATCTCTTATTAACTTGAATCCTATTGCTAGTTCCCCCATTGTTCTCTAAATTATAACATGTCTCAATGCATTCTTCAGGTATGGTTCCTTTTAGAAAGTTGAGTCTCACCTGCCTCATAGGTTTGCCATTCCAAACTTCACTAGGTTTTTGAGTATGATCACCTATACCTTTTGGAGAAGAAATAAACTCAGCATGACAGCATAAATGAAAAGTTCCATTTATACCTCCATAAAGATGCATCCAAGGTAAAATGCAGCCTTTAACTTTATTGTTTGGGAACTGTTCGTCCTGTAGCAGGGAAACCTCCAAAATGAACTTGATTATTTCTTAGTGTACAGGACAATAAGGATTTACCACACACGTCTCCTGCAGCAGATGAGGCTATTTGATTGTTTGCGGCAATAGGGTTATTATTAGAAACAAGAGAGGTATTAGGTATTGCAAGACCTCCAGGACCAGGATACTGACATTCGTCACCTTTATATGACCATTGGCATGTATTTTTATAGTATTTTCTGTTGGGAACTTGGTTCCTAAAATACTGTAACCAAGAAATCAATCCAAAAGTAGCAACACTTTCATTTAAAGACTCTAATTGATCAATTTTAAACACATCTTCTATATAAGACTCAGGATCAGCTTGTTGATTTACTATAAATATGGCATCTCCAACAGCTGTATTTGAATCTAAAGAGTTAGATAAAAATAAAAATCTATTCTCTTCTATAGACTCAATAGTGCCTTCAGTTGATCCTAATTCCCCTCTTACATTATCTCCAACACGATAAGGCATTGCATTATACACTTCAATAACATTTGAAGTTATGAAACGAGCAGTGCTATACTCAGGCCAAACATCTAGAAAGTTAGCAAAAGTAGATTTTACTGTTACAACTGCGCCTAAGAGATCTCGTGAATCAATCTTGTTCTCTTGCCACTCACCTCCAACGGCTAAAGTTTGTGCACGAGTGAACGAAGCGTTTGCCTTACCATAGATACCCTCTACATCTGCGCTATACGAAAGACCGTTAGCTCTTGCACGAGTTAAAGTATCAAAACCTTCATTTCCTGCTACACCAAAAGCCGAAGGAGCAGCGTTTATTGTGCGGGGATCTATTCCATGAACTAATTCGCCATTAACAATCGCTTGACACGAGTTTGATTGATTATTGCCTACAAGAAAAGGGTCTTCTACAATTGCTGAAATAATATTATCTACGTTAAATAAAGTTAAGCTTAATTCATTAATTTTACCGTCGCCTGACTGAGAAATACTTGAAATATCTGATGGAAAAGGTATATAAGAGTCGCCCTGATGTATAACATTATAGTTTAAATCAGAAATCAAATCACCACGAATATCTGCAAACCGAATAGGAAAGTTTGTAGGCCAAGCACGTCCTTCACCGACAGCTCCTGGATTACCAGCACTTGTTGTTGGATACCACTCACCTGGATAATATATCTCATAAAGACGCACCACAGGGTTCTGAGTAAAAGCGTTCTTCTCTGCAATAAAACCACTAGGAGCTATAGACTGTATAGTAGCGATTGCAGTGGTAGTGTTACCAGAATAAGTATTTGCTTGAAAGGGTAGAGAGGTGGTATTTAAAAGTCCATTCGCTGTACCTGTAAGAGATATGATGTTTGAATGTACTACTTCAAGGTTTGAAAACTCCGAAAGTGAGTTTGAAAGTTTTACTTTTAGAGTATTAAGAGTTGTATCGACATTAGCAATCACCCCTGTTGAAGCAGAGGTGTTACCAATTAATACATTTGTTGATTGAAATCCTGTAGCATTATCAACTGTGATAACTACATCATAATTTCTAGCTGTCATTAGTCATACGTCTCTTGTAATTTAAAGGATACGGTATAGAAGTTTTCAGTCAAAGCGCTTCCTGCTGAGTGTACTTGTTGCACGCTAAGTGGTCCATCAAATCTTGTTGTAATTGTACCAATTTCATTAATATGAGTCAAGTCAAATGTAAAGGCCTCAAATTCTCCACTTCTAGCGTTATAGAAGTTCTCAATGGCTGTTTTTTCAATACCAGTTATATTAGAATAGGATAAATCGTAGGATCTTCTAGAACGACGTGAGCGTAAACGACGCTTTTCATAACCAGCCTGAGATTCAAACTTAATTGTATCAAATTTACGTTGTGCTGAAAAACCTTTATCTGGTCTGCGGTCTGCCATAGAATTAAATCTATCCTGACTTACAACTTCTGAATCAAAAACTCGAATAGATAAAGTATCGTCATTGTCTACGGCTCCTAAAGGTGCGCCAGATATGACGGTTGGTGTGTGATTTATAATTGGAGCAGTTCCTCCTGCTCTATATCTCGCTGCATGAGCGAGACGAGTAAACTCAATTAAACCTGTAAATCGCTCACCCTCTGATGCTGAATTAGAATTAGCTCCTATTATGACGTTACCAGCAAAATTAGTTGCAGTCATATTTTTGTGTGCTACTTTTACATTGTTAACATAAAGTTTTAAGTTTTGTGTATTCTTTTCATAAGAAACAGCTACATGAAGATTCACTCCACCATTAGCATTACCACCATAAAGCTCTGTTATAGTTCCTCCATCATTTACCACGAAACCTACGTTTGAGTTAGCACCTACAAGCCTAAGAGTGTAATTATCATTATTTGTACGTGCGTGTTTTGCAAACAAAGTTTGATTAGACGTCATCGTAGCACCTGTATCAGGTTTAACGAAAGTATCTAATGTAAAGTCTCTGTCTAATATGTTAAAATCACCATTATCAGGTAAATCAGCAAAATTCCCTGCTGTCCCGTCTAAATCTAAGCGAGCTGTACCATCAAAGCTGGCGCTACCATCTCTGAAGACTAAAGTATGGTTTGAAGGACTTTCGTCAGTTAAATTACCACTAAAATTAGTTAACAGCTTTACCGCTGCATTATCTCCAATATCAATACCATTGCTGCCATACACTGTTGAAGGATATGTGTAACTATCATCAGTCTGATATACCCCTGACACGAATACCATAAAATCAGAAGTGGTTGATACGTTTACGCCCTCTGGAAGTGCAAAGGATTCAGTATTTGCATTTATCACAAAGTTATTTGAGTTAATTGTTGTCGCTGTTGAATTTGAAAACTCTATAGTTCTAACTGCTGGAAATGAACGTGTAAGTCTAAAACGCGTAGGAAGTGATACAGTTTTAAGCGTTAAGTTTGAAGCATTTGGTGCAGTCAAAAAAGAAACTGTCTGACCAGAGTTTGAAACGTCATAACCGCTAGTTTGCTGTAAAATACCGTCAATGAAAGCTACTACTTCACCACGATGAGTCACTGCAGATCCTAGATTAAAATCTGTTCGTGAAGCGCCAGTTGATGAAAAAGTAACATCAGATACTACACCAAAAGCTGTTACGGGAGCTGTTGCGTCATCAGGATATGTTGCCATTAGCCAGCACCCCCACCTCTCAGTGATTTACGGATTGGACCGTTATTTCTTAGATCTCTTGTTACAATGTCAATCACGAATTTTTCTCCATCAAATCTTGGCTCAGATGCGGTAGCATCTTGTGGCGTGCCTTGGTTTTCTATATTTACTACTACATTACCCCCAGCTTTGCCAGTCGCATTCATTTGATTTAGTGCAGGAGCACCAATTGAATTAGCTGCTGAACGCTTCATTACAAACTCGCCTGGCTCTAACAATGAAGGCACACGGTCACGTGCTAATCCTCCAGCAGCTAGTCTTTGATAGGCTGAAAAAGGTACAAAACCGCCAGAGGCTCCACCACCAAACATACCCATAATGCCACTTAATAGGCCACCACCGCCACCGCCTTTGCTTCCAAACATACCCGTGATACTGCTTAACAGGCCACCTCCACCTTCACCTCCGCCTTTAAACAGACCACCTAAACCTGAGAATATACTTCCAGCTCCCTCGCTAAGTGAAGAAAATACACTTCCTAGTTTGTCTCCAAAACCAGAGAATATTTCTTTTCCTTTTTCTCCAAACTCACTTAATTTACCCTTAATGGTATCAAAAACACTTGTAGCTTTCTCTTTAATATCACCTGTAACCTTTTCGCCCTGTTCAATTGGCCCTAATGTGCCGTCTGCCATTCTGACCAGTAAAGCACCGCTTTGATCTACTTTGGCAGTGTCAATACCACCTGCACCTTCAAATCCAAAACTTTCATTGAAGAAAGAGGTGAACTTTTCTTGCATGGGTTTAATCAAAGTCTCTTCAAGAACTTTCTTTCTCACATTTTCAAAAGAGTTGCGAAGTGTTTCACCTAAACCTTCAGTTAAACTTTTGCCGTCTGCAATGTTTTGGAATAGCTTATCGGTAACCGCTCCAATTTCATTAGATATTATGTCTCTTACTCCTTTAAGAAGTTCTTTTAACTTAGCTTGTTGAGTAAGTTGAAAAGCCAAAGCATCCTCTTGAGCTTTCAAATTAGCGTCTATAGCCTCCTTCTCTGCTTGTAGTTTTTGAAGTTGTGTTTCTGCATTTTCATTAACAAGTTTTTTCTCGAGTCCAGTGTTTTCTAGTTGTTTTTGAAACTTCTCTTGTAAAAAGTTTAATTCAGAAGCACTTGCTTTACGTTTTTCAGCTGCAACTTTTTCTTCAACTGCGGCTATTGCAGCGTTCAACCCCTGACGTTTTTCTAAAAGATCAATAGTCTCTTGCGAACCACCAACAGCTAACTGATTTTGTAGTTCATTTCTAGTTAGGTCTTGTCCAAATTGAGACATGTTGTTAATTCTTTGTTGGTTAAGCTGTGCTAGTATAGTATCTATGTTACCTACAGAAACCTTAGCTGCACTTTCAAAATCAGTGTTCTCTCCTGCAGTAAAGGCCTGACCTCTGTTTGCGGCTTCTTGCTTTAGTAGTTCAGTATAACGAGATAAAAATGCAGCATCAGACTTAATCTTCTCTGCTTGTAATTTAGCACGTCTTTCAATCTCATCTAGGGCAAATTTTCTTGCCTCAAAAGCAGCTTTAGACTGAGCATCTGCGATCTCTTTTTGAAGAGGAAGTTGTTCTTTTTGACGTTTAGCTGCATTGATCTGATTTTGAAGTTCTTGGTCTTTTACTTGTTGTTGAAGCTTTCTAATCTTTTCTTGCTCATCAAGTAATCTTATCTCGTTCAGAACTTTTTCTCGATTTATTATAAACTCTTTTGTTAAAGCAGCCTCTCTTCTTTCTATCTCTTCAATGGCAGAAACACGAGCACGTTCATTAGCTGCTATTTCTCTGTCCAATCTAGCTTTATCCTCTTGCGCCTTAAAACGGATGATATCAATTTCCATTCTAACTATTTGATCTCTAGTAGTTAGAGTTTGTTGCTCTATAGCAGCTTTACGATTTTCTAGGGCTGCTACCTTAGTAGCAGAAGCAGCATCAGCAGCTGCGTCAGCTTGAGCAAATCCAGCCTCACGTAAGTCTGATTGAAGTTTTGCACGCTCGCGATCAAGAGCAGCTAATTCATTACTCTGTTTTCTTTCTTGCTCTTTAGCTTTTACCATTTCTTGAGCAAGTGTAAGTTGAGACTGCATAACTGTCAAACGATCTTTATTTATCTGTAAAGCCATTTTTTCAGCTCTATTATCTGCCTGTGCTTGAACCTGCATTCTTAGTAAATCATTTTGTAATCTTGAAATCTTTAACTTGCTTTCTTCCTGTTTGAGTTGTTTTTCATTTGCTTTGATCTGTTTTTCGGTAGACTGCACTGCTTTGAGAAGACTTGCTTCTGAGCCTTTTCTTAATTTAGCTTCAATAGTTTTAAGCTCATTGATTTCTGCTTCTTCAAGACCAAGTTGTTCTGCATTTTTAAGCTGATCCATTAACAACATAAGATTGTCTGTTCTAAATTTGTTTTGCTCTGCCTCATTTCTTGCGATTTTTCCTGTTTCAGCTGATACAACACCAGTAATCATTGACTCATCTAAAAACTTAAAATCACCTCCAAGTTGTTTTTGTAACACTTTTCCAATATTTTCTAAAGCTACCACATTATTTACTGTTTCCTGAATACCATTTTTAAATTTATCTATTTCTCTTCCAGCCGCTGCCGCAGACTCTGTTAAAGCTTGAAAACCTACATCGCTTTCATCCATCTTAGCAAGCTCTTTGTTTGCAGCTGCCTGAGAAGCTTCTAGTTGGCTAATAACTGTAATAGCATCTTTAGAGGCACGAGAGGCATTGATAGTGCCCTTTTCGAGAGATTTTTGTAAATCATCCGCTTTCATTTGACCGTCGGCAAGTTTTTGCGCGGCTTTAATAGCCCCGTCAGATAAGTCATCAATATTAGGAAAATCAACTCCTGCTACTTCTAGTGCAGAACCTTTGATATTTAAGAATCCTCTATTTACTTGTTCAGTAACTACTTTGGTGTCAGCAAAACCTGATTTTTCAGCAACTATTGCTGAAACTCTTGCTATTTCATTTAATTGTTTACCCTGCTCACTCAACAAAAGGTTAATAGCAGCTATCTTAAGTTCTCTTTCTTTTATTGCTGCAGCCGCTTCTTTATCGTCTGTAAAACCAAACACTTGACTCACTGTTGTACCTGACTCCAATGATTTTATTTCTCTTTTAGCCTGCGCTAATGAACTGTTAAGAAACATAACGCTTTTACCTGCTAATTCGGAAGCTTTATTTAAAACTGCTTCTCTTGAAAACTTATTTATACCCTCTAAGAGAGCGTCAATTCTTCCACTTGCTTCTTCGACAGTTTTAGCAAGTCCTTCGAAACCTGATTCTACTTGACGGGACTCTTGACCAATTGAGGATATGAGATCTTTTGCTTTTTGAAAAACATCTATGTCAAAAAGAGCTGAACCTAAAAATTGAATTGTAGTGAATATTCCGACAATAATTTGTAAAGCTAGAAACGCTTTATTAAGACCTACAGCAAGTGCATTAGCTGCAACCGCTGCTACATTAAGACCTTTTGCTACAAACAGTGCCCCTTTACCTCCTGTCTGTAATTGAGTATTAACTAAAGTTTGAGTTTGACCTAGAGCTTTTGTTCGTTGCTCTGATTTTTTTATAAGGTCTAGGCCTTTTTGTCTTTCTATCTTAGACTCTTTTATTTTCTTATTAATATCTGCTTGTAGAGCATCTTCTCTTGCTAATAATACTGGTATACGTTGTTGAATATTCAAAGCTTGTTTAGTAGTTAGAGGACCAGCTTGTAATTCTCTTTTAAGTGCTGCTCCTTCGCTTCTACCTGCTGCGCCACCAGCTAAAGCGCCTTGTCCTACAAAAGCAGCTGATGCTTTTGTTTGTGCAGCTGCTAAAGCCTCCACATCCACTTTTCTAGATCTTAAACTCTCTCCTAAACCCTCTAATCTTGTACCTAAAGCTGTTAACCCTACAGTAGCTAATTGACCTAAAGACTCTCTTAATCTTCCAAAAACAAGAGTACCAACTGCTCCAAGAAGAACTATTCTATTACCTAAATTTTTATCTAAAAACTCTGCAAGCGGTACAAGAGCATCTGCCACGAATTTAGTTGCCACAATAGCGAGATCACTAAAGTTTGCAACAAGAGATTCAAACACCTCCTGAGTTGACTTACCTTGATCATCAATATCTTGGAATGCAGCTTGACCATCTTTAATTACTTGATTAACAAAAGCCTGTCTACGTTCAAACTGGGTCAACTGAGATGCGGATTTGTTTATTGATGCTGCATAGGCTTCAACAGCAGGTTCGATACGAGTAAAGATACCAATTTCGTCTAAGAGTTCTGGTTCAAGCTTAATAGCACCGCGAGTGATACGCTGAAAAGCGTCAGTTAAGTTTCTGCCCAACGCTCGTGATGACTTCAAAGCCACTTCGCCTAACTCTTCAATTTGATCAACATTAAACCCAGCAGACAGTGCTAAGTTAGCCTGTGTAGCAGCTTCTACTATTGATAGTTGTCCTTCAGTGATATTTTTAAGAGATGAAATAACTTCATTAGCACTAGAACCTACGGCATTCGCAAGTTGCTCAGTACCTTGAATAATTGTCGCAAACTGAGCTGCTCTATTTAGAGCTGTAAATGCTGCTGTGATAGCAAAAACGTTAGCAGCGGCAGCTGCATAGACGCCAACTACTCCACCCAATCCTGCAGATTGTGCAGCAAAAGAACGACCAGCTGAAGCAGATGCTTGAGCTAGTCGTGTTTGATTGCGTCCTAAACGCTCCGTACTTTTACCGACACCATCGAGATCTTTGGTAATCTTGTTAACGTTAGTAGAC
>Ga0160423_10001525_pt1 | contig 19378 bp, 20 predicted proteins | sample CRUFie14St8metaG_FD_108191 | JGI IMG/M metagenome (GOLD analysis project Ga0160423, IMG submission 108191) | Marine microbial communities from the Costa Rica Dome - CRUD Field 142mm St8 metaG | ecosystem: Environmental > Aquatic > Marine > Oceanic > Photic zone | place: Costa Rica: the Eastern... | reverse complement strand
TCGTACTACCGCTGTTGAGGTTAGCTTTATCAATCCAAACGAGTTTTACGCAGAAAACAAAGAGGTTGTTGAAGATGCTCCATCGATCGAAAGATATGGTTATAACCAACAGACTGTTAGGGCTTTAGGTTGTACGTCTAGAGATCAGGCTCGTCGTCTAGGTCGGTATGTATTGGCGAGTAATACGCTTAACACAGAGACTGTTTCGTTTAAGGTCGGCACCGATGGGGCCATGCTTTTGCCAGGAGATATTTGTCTTGTTGCTGATCCCTTAAAAACACGAATAACTTCTGGAGGGCGTATTAAAACTGCTACTAATACAGGAATTGTCGCTGACAGAGATATTGTCGGGCACAATTCAACCGGGGACTGGTATCTATACACATATGGGAACTCAGGTATAGCTCAAAGAAATAAAGTTTCAAGTGTGACTGGCAGCAGTATTACTATCAATGGTTCGTTTGGATCAGTGCCTACATCTGTTCAAATGTGGATTCTGGTAGACGAAGCCAATGAAAATAGTTTCAGACGTTATCGGGTTCAATCAGTCGAAGAAGAGGCTGAAGGTACTTTCCAGGTCATTGCAATTCTTTATACAGACCGTAAGTTTGATTTTGTCGGCACAGGAGCTATTGACTACGGTGCATCGACCAGAACCTATTACAAGTCTAGAAACCCTGCAATCAATCCCAAGAAAATTAACTTCGGTATCCGTAATCTTTAACCATGCCTAATCGTGTTATTTGTGAGTGGGAACCTCCGTCTTATTTCCCTTATGTGACCCTAGACTCCGTTGTCTTTGGCGGCTTGTTTTCTCAGGCTATAGAGGACGATCGAATAGACCATTATGAAGTTGATGTCTTTGACGACATTGAGAATGAATTTATTAATATCGGTCAACCAAGGACGCCAAGAATTGAATTTAGTGGTGAAGATTTTGAAAACGCTACAGTTAGAATACGGTCGATTCTAAGAGACGGGACAAAGACTCCCTTTGTCACATCTGGACAGTTTCAGCTATTCGGCATGGTTGCCGAGTTTGACAACGTCAACAATCTTACACTTCTGTCTTTTATATAAATGGCTCTGTACGGACGTGATGCCAATGGTAATGACGCCTATATCCGTGGTACGGGTACAGGAGCATTAGCCGATGGTTACCTGACATTTCATGATGTCTTTTCTGACGAGGTTCTTTTTCTCGCCTCTAACATCACAGCTTCGGCTGATCTTGTAACTGCTGTCGCGTCTAAGAAAATTCGTGTGACTGCTGTCGCTATCAGTTCTGATGCAGCATGTACCATCAAATTTCAGACTAATGCGACAACCGATATTTCCGGTACTTTCCAAATTCCGGCTGCTGGAACCGTCTATTTGTCTAGTGACTTAGGACTATTCGAGTCTGGATCTGGAGAAAAGCTCAATGTCGTTCAAACGGGTACTGCAAACGTTGGTTTAACAATTTCCTATCGCCTAGTCTGATTATGACCAGAGTCTTCGGTCACCTGTTTTCCGATGATCGCAGTGGCATCCTGGCGGTGCAGCCATCTAAACCATTCTTCGGTTGTGGCAGGCATGAGCGCCACTTTGAAGTAATTGATGGGGCGATAGATCTGATATTAGATCCCACTCCTGCAGGGGTTCACTACATGGTGGGTTACAAGCAGGACGGCGACACTCGCCGCACTGATTTCACTATTAAGTGGCGTGTCCCGAACACCCCCGAGTTTGACGTTTCTCCTGGTGCCGACAACAGCATCAAGCCACCTAATCAGGTACTGCAATCCTCAACTGTTTATGAACGTGTCCAGCTCAAGCGTGTTGCTGGTGAGTTAAGTGAGACATTAGTTTCAAATCAGCAACTTAGAAGCCAATTAGCCGCCGCTGAGTTGCGTGTAAAACAATTAGAGGACGAATTACGGGCCTACCAGCGCACTACCGATTTGGTGCTCTCTGATCGCGACGAGACCATCTCTCAACTTCAGGAACAAACCGCCCCAGTTGTAAGAACTGTTTATCGTGACAAGCCAGTACCTCCCGAAGCTTTATATGAACGTCTAAAGCGATTAGAACAAGAAAATATGCGATTAGTTGAATTAAATTCTGAATACTATAAGTCAGTCGTGGAATTGTATCAGTTACAGTTAGATAAAGCGCGTAGTGGTCTTCAGGAACAACCTGTAGATCAAAACTCATCACCACAACAAAGGTTATTGCGTAAGCTCCTAGGTAAATAGCAAATGGCTCTTGACAATATTGCGGTTACTGTCAGAGAGGGGGACAGTTTTGACGAACTGTTTTTAACTATTGAAAAACCATGGGGCACACCACATAACGTAAGTAGCTCTGTATTGGTAGCTGACATCAGGCGTTTTTTCAACGACAGCACTACTCCTGCTTCTGCTGTTGATAGTTTTGGAATTGTCGAGCTTAATGCAGCTAGGGGTGAGATTGCATTGAAGCTTACAAGTCGGCAAACCGAGGCTCTCGGTCGTAATGTTCCCCTTGGCTATTCCGAGCGTGGCGAGGAGCAGTCTGGCCTTGCACTTTCAACTGATGCGTCAGATGAATTGCAAGGAAAGTATCTGTGGGACTTACGGGAATACTTCTCACTTAATCAGGCCACTGTTTCTTCAATTTCTGCAGGCACCTCATTCACTACTACGGGTGGTGTTACCGCCAACAAGGTTCGTATTACGACGAGCGCCGCTCACAAGTTAACTGTCGAGGATCAAATTATTCTTTCTGGGACTGGGCAAAGTGTCTATGATGGGGTTGATTTTAATGCAAATAAGCTATCTATTATTAGTAGCAACGTATTTGAAATTAACCCAACAACAGCAGGCGCACCTGCGTTTTCTGTTGGTTCCAGTCAAGGAACAGTAAGTGTCTACAAAGAGGACACACTCGCAATAGGAACCCTTGAGGTTCTCCCCCGCATCTCTAGAGATTCTGTTAGCTGAGTTTTAAGTTATGGCCAATGTTGAGGAAGGCGTAAGTGTAATCAGTGTCGGCAGGACTACGCCTGTACCGGCTGGCCAGAACACTTCCACCAATTCGCTTCCAGTTGTTGTCGCGTCGGATCAGACTCCGATTCCTATTCTTGACAACCTGAGTGCTCCATCCCAGGTTCGTGATGACTTGCTGGGTATCCCCCGTGTTCAGACGCCCCTAGCGATCTTCGATGATACAAACCTCATCGACGTGGATCCAAATATATGGGCTAAGAATGAGCAGACAACCGCTGGCGTCAAGGTCACACAGGTCAACCACCTGCTTGAGCAGAGTGCTGCTGAATGCCGCCTAAAGGTTGCCGCATCTAATGGCAACGTCGCAAGTCTGATCACTAAGCAAGCTTTCCCATATCAGACTGGACGTATTACGAGCGCATCTTTCGGTGTTGCGCTTTCCACCGATTCTTCCGCAACTCTTGAGTTCGGAATGTTCGACTCTTCGGATGGCTACTTCGTCCGTGTCGTAGGCACCAACCTTTTTTACGTTCGGCGGACATCCTCTGGTGAGCGACCCTCCGATCACTTGAATGGCTTTACAGGGCAGGGCACAGACCCCACGACTTTCACGGTTGATGCAGCGGTGATGGCCGCCCAGCCGAACAGGACTGACGAAGGCACCATTTACAAGATCATCAGCAACTCCCCCAACGTGATGGAGGAGATTGTTCCTCGTCAGTATTGGAACGGCGACAAGATGGTCGGCGAAGACGGGGCTGCCTTGATTGGCGCTGCAGATTCAACTTCGAGCCACAAGTTGAGTCTGACAAATCTCTGTATGGCAAATATTCAATACGGGTGGTACGGAGGTACTGGTTCTCGCTTGCTGTTCTATGTCCCCGAGGACGCCAACCTAGGTGGAGCCGTTGCCAAGAACGCACGGTGGGTGATCGCACATCAGCTCAACTGCTCAGATCGGATCCCCTTCCCATCACTCGGCAATCCGACACTGCCGATGCAATTCCGTGCTGAGAAGACCGGCACACTCTCTGCTGATGCTTACGTCAGAAAGTACGGCGCACAGATCAGCATTGACGGTGGAGACGCAGAGAAGCTTTCGATCTTTAGCCAAGACGGCTCCAAGGTAACCGGCATTGGCACCAGCACATTCAAGCCGCTGCTGGCCATCCGCATCAAAGAGTTGATCACTAATAACCAAGGGGAGTCAAAGCGCAACCTTCTACGAGCTTTCCCGTTGATGTTGTCGATGGTGAGTTCTCACAGGGCGCAGTTCCTGCTGGTTAAAAATCCAGCGACCATGACTGACGCGACAACGGCTGCTGTGACGACCTTCACGTCTTCTGGGACCCTGTCAGCTATTGAGTTTAATTCGCCTGACAGCGCCACGAATGCCATTGATGCCTTTACAGGCGGTGAACAACTCGCAAGCTTCTTCACCGGGGATGCAGACGCCGATACACAGTCGCTGACGGACATCTTCAGCTACGCCCGCCAGTACCTGACTCGCGAGGCAACGGCTGCAACAGGGACTGCAGGAGACGTACTTCTAATCGCCGCACGTTCCGTAGACAACGGATCAAACACCTGTAAAGCCAGCCTTACCTGGGGTCAAAGATGACAAAAACTGCCTACCAGCTTCCTGAAGATGTCGGACAAAACGCCGTCACTAGAAATGGGAAGGTTGTTCAGGCAGAGGGTAATTTCCCAAGCGGTCAGAAAGCTTCCGACAAAAGCATTCCGATTGTTCTGCCTAAAGAGAACTTTAACCTTCCGATCATTGACAACTATCGGTTCAAGACCGAAGTTGATCGGGACCTTCTGGGTTTTCCACGGCAGACCCGTCCTTACAGTTTTCTCGAAATCGACGATCAATTCGAGTTGTCAACAGACGACTGGGTTTTTGACGTTACAGGTTTAAACGAGAGGGCTGATGACGACAGCACACAATCTGCACGATGGACTCAGCTCAGCAATACATCTGCGGTTTATTCACCGGCACCAAACGGAGAAGTCAAATACAACGGCAACTCCAATTCAGCCCAGCTAATACTGAGTAATAACGACGGCGGGTTCCAACGGGCACGCATAGCGACGAAACGTCGTTACCGCTACCAGCCCGGTCGTATTGTTCGTGCAAGCCTCGCCACTCGTTTATCTGTAGAAGGCAGCCCGATCAGTCTTACCCGTCTCTGGGGTGTCGGCGATTCCACAGATGGTTTCTTTGTTGAGTGCAAAGGTGATGGTGAAGGTGATCGGCTAAATATTCTTTATCGAAATAGCGCAGGTAATGGTCTTACCTTCGAGACACGAGTTCCAAGATCTCAGTGGACTGGAGACAAGCTAGATGGAACAGGCAAGAGTAAACAAACTCTTGACCTAAGTAAAACTTTTATGACCCTTATTGAATGGGGGTGGTATGGAGCAAGCGATGTAAGAATCTATTTTTTTGTTGTAGATAAGGATGATCAATTACCTACATCAATTACACAAATTCCCAGATCACGTTGGGTTCTAGCGCATGAGCTAATTCTTGCAGACACGGCGGTTCGCAACGATCTAACAGAACCTGACGGTGCAGGCAGTACACGGTCTTACGACGTTCCGTCATTACGGACGCCGTCCTTACCTGTATTGATCGAGATCAACAACAGCGGAAACCTTGCTCGTTCCCATTTCATCGAACGATACGGCGCTTCTGTGCTGGTGGATGGCGGAGAGGACAACGGAGCAAAAATCAAAGTAATTGACGCAGGTTTTGACACGGCCATTCAACCTGTGATCGGCGGTAGCCACTCAGGTGCCGGTCAATCTGTGGTGACTATCCGCTCAAAAGAGGAGATCATCAATGCGGACGGAAAGAAGGTAAATAATCTTCTAATGACGGCTCCAACGCTGTTGAACATAAGCAGTTCAGATTTAGTGGAGATCGAGCTTTGGATGGATCCTGTAATGGTTCCACCCGATGAGGCCGGGCACATAAATGGAGTTTTACCATTTAAACCTGGCGATTATGTATCACCATTCAATATCGTCCCTCTGCTGATTACTAGCTTTGACCAGAACGGAGACGAGTTTGCCATTACAAACGAGCCACCTACATCGGAGCGACTGACCGTCAATACACAGTATGCAAGTGGTGATCTGCTGTCTTTGGACGTTAGTTTTAATGATTTTCGGATCGTAAAGAGCGGTAGGCGAGTTGGTGCTTTCTTGGTAGACACCAAAGGTCTATCGGTCAACCTAGATGACATTTTTAGGAAGCAGCGTGAGGTGTTGACTACTGAATACGATTCCCCTACGGAATTCCCAGCATCCACGGCATCTTTAACGGTTGAAAGTTTTGACACTTCGACAGGCTTGATTACTGTCAACCGTGCATTCCCATTACGTCTTTATGTTGGGCAACGGGTGCAACTAGGTTCGACCAACTACTATGTTTTGTCGATTGATAGTAGCAATACTTTTAAACTCAAAGCAGCTAAAGTAAATACAACTGCCGTTACTTCTGGTATTGCAGTAGGCAATACACTTGTTGCACACTACGAGCTTGATGTGACCAACTCAGTGGCCGCTAATTTGCGACCAATTTATAGGTCAGAGCTTGTAATTTTAGCCAAACCATTTAATGCAACCTATTCAGCTTTAGATCCCACAGTTGAGTACAACGCAGAGTGGATGCGGCTTGTGAACACTACCAGCTCAGATGCTTATAGCGTTCAAACTGCACCAACGGTAAATCTTTATCTGACTAACAGAGTGAGCTAATGGCAACAGGATCTAACCTAATCAATACTTCCTCTAATGGTCAACCTTCCGACAATGAGGATCGTCCATTTAGCTTTGCTATTGGCACCCAGTTATTTCTAAACCCATCAGATAGTCCCACCAACGGAGTGGTTTCATTTAAGGCAGACGCAAATCTACTTGCGGGAAGTTTAGCCAGTGGCACTTCAAACATGTCTATCGGTTTTTCTACTGATAGTCAGCTAAACACTTTGGCTAGTTGGGGGGAATCATTTATCAGCGGCTCAAGCGCGGACAGGTTTCCGATTGGATTTGGGCGAGTTACTACTGCACCTCAAAAGATTGGAGTAAATGTTGAAGGGACACAAGTCGCGACCATCGGCAAACCACAGACAGCAGGAGCAGTCGATACAGCGAGCAATGAGATCTCACTGACTTCACATCCTTTTAATACTGGCGACCGTGTTGTTGTCACTTCTACCGGGGCGGTGCCTGGAGGGTTGGTCACTGGTACTGGATATTTTGTAATCGCTTCCACAGCTAATTCAATCAAGCTTTCTACAACGCGGGCCGGTGCAGTTGGGAACTCTGAGATTGATATTCAATCTGCGGGCTCCGGTACAATTACTGTAGCTTCAGATGAGATTTTTACTCTCACTAGGGCAGGCAGCAGCGGTACTGTCACTGTAAAAAAGGCCGATGTAATCATCGCGACTTTTACAAATACAAATATCAATAGTCCACTACGTCTGTTCTATTGGAATCGGGAGCAATCTGCCTCCTCGACGGATCCGGTACTAAAGGAAATCAAGGTCACAGGAGCCATCTGACATGGTCGCAACAAGAAACATTACCGATCTCAATGCGCTTGTCACGCCACAGGCTGACGACATCTTGCTGATTGTCGATCGGCTGAGCGCGACCAGCACTGAAGCGAAACAAATCACGTTCGGAAATCTCCTTGAAGCCTTCCAAGACTCTGTCGGTTCTCTGGCTACTGACAGTGCTAGCGTCGATTTCACTTATGACGACGCAAATGGCACCCTTACTGCAACAGTAGTCAATAATACTTCTACTCAGAAGTCCATCTTCCATGACGGGACTACTTCTAGTACACGTCAAGAGGGTCGCTTCATTGACGGTCCAGGTGTCAATGTCGTAGTTGCAGACGACTCAAGTAATGATCGCGCCAATATCACGGTCAACAATACAGGTGTTGTTAATGCAGGAAACAACTCTGTAAGCGGAACTAGCTTTAACTTTCTATCCGCCGTCACTGTCGAAGCGGATGGAAGTAAGACGCTTGCAATGCGTCCGCTCAAAGTCGGCTCTACCAAGCTGTCAGCAACCCTGAGTGACTCCAATCAGTCGCTGACGCTGGATGTCGCACCTGGCAATATCAATATCAATGATCTAAATACCGCAACCCCTCTTGGAGTCAGTACCGGAGGAACAGGGGCGTCAACAGCGGCAAATGCCAGGAACAATCTGGCAGCAGCCAAGTCAGGAGCTAACAGTGATATTTCGGCTTTAAGCGGATTAACGACTGCTCTATCAATTCCACAAGGCGGAACTGGAGCGACGACTGCGAGTGCAGCTCTTGCCAACCTTGTTGGCCTGAACAGCGTTGTTCATGTCGGCTCCGCTGGACAGTCTCTGGTTCACAGCACGCAGACGTTGGTATCTGGTGCCTACAGAGCAGAGCTGAAGGGTCTGAAGCCAGCTGCTGGGAACACGATCACGGTGACCACCGATGGCAGCGATTTGGCCGTGGGGGCCAATGCCAACAACATCCTCGATGCGATCACTGGAGCGCGGAACATCAACGGCGCTCGGATCACTGGAGCAGCGGCCCCAATCAACGGATCCGACTTGGCGACTCGCGCTTTTGTCGAGAGTGTCGCTCAGGGTCTAGACGTTAAGGAGGCCGTTAAAGTTGCAACCACTGGAGGGTTGGCCGGAACCTACGCAGGTGCGGGGCAAACACTTACGGCTAACAGCAACGGAGCCATTCAGGTTGATGGAGTCACTCTGAGCGCCGCTGATCGAGTTCTTCTCAAGGATCAGGCAGACGGCACACAGAACGGAATTTATACAGTCACCACTGTTGGTGACGGCAGTAACCCCTTTGTCCTGACCAGAGCACTGGACTTCAACACCTCTGCTGAGGTCGGCGCTGGTGCATTCATGTTCGTGGAGCAGGGCACCACCAACGCTGGCAAGTCCTTTATTCAATCTGTTTCCGGCCCCACTCTGGACACTGATGCTCTGACATTCAGCGTCTTTGGTGACTCAAGTCTCGCTAATGACTCGGTAGACAACGCCAAGCTTGCGAATCAAGCCCAGGCCACAGTCAAGGGCCGGGCTGCAGCAACAGGAACAGGTGATCCGGTTGACCTAAGTGCGAATCAGGTCGTTGGAATCCTGAACACGGCTTCTTCTCAAATCGATCAAGCCCGGATTGTGACTACTGGGCTAGCTCCGCTGGCTTCTCCAACCTTCACGGGGACGGTAACTATTCCATCCGGGGCAAGTATTAGTGGTTATGCGGCGCTTGGTTCAGCGCAGAGTTTTACAGCAGCACAGCGTGGATCTGTAAACACATTGTCAGATAACGCGGGAGGCAATGTGGCCATTGATTTCGCGGCTGCAAATAACTTTGAACTCACACTTTCTGGTGCAGCTAATAACACCAGAAACCTTGCAAATCCAAGCAATGTGGTGGCTGGACAGTCTGGAGTTATTACCGTTACGCAATCATCTAATGGTTCTAACTTGTTAACCTATGGTAGTTATTGGGATTTCAGCGGAAACGCAATCCAATTATCTGTTCTTGCAGATGCCGTAGACACTATTGCTTACTACTGCATTTCGGCAACAAAAATTAGAGCTGTACTGATTAAAGACTAATGGGCGTACCTGGATCTGCTGCAGCCTTGCTGCTTACCTCTTCAGAAGAAGAGACCGGCTTCTCTGTAAAACGCAGTTTACGTTTTAACGGTGTTGACAGTGGATATTTAAGTTATAGCCCTTCGTCATATGCCAACCAAAGGGTAATGACGTTTTCGTTTTGGATTAAATTTAATAAGGTAGGAGACCAGATAATTTTTGGTCAGGATTACAACACGTCTGGAAATTATATTACGGAGAGAAGTTTTGCCATAAATTATGCAAATGGCACGGTAGGCATCTCTGATTACGGAGCATCAACCGGGCCATTTAATACAGGCAGCGGCGCAGCTTGGACCCCTGGAAGTATTAATACAAATGCACAGTTCAGAGATCCTGCTGCCTGGTATCATATTGTCTTTGCAATAGACACTACGCAATCTACTGCTTCAAATAGGTGCAAAGTTTATGTAAATGGCGTTCAACGTGTGCTGAGCAGTCAACCCCAGCAAAATGTTTATTTGTCGTGGGGGAAAATAAAACCCAAATATATAGGTGGTCAGTTTTTGAATGGCAGTTATACCCGCTCTTTAAATGCTCAGATGGCCGAGATTCACTTTATTGATGGCACACAATACGCTGCCTCTGATTTCGGTGAGTTTGACGCCGCCACTGGTGCTTGGAACCCTATAGATTGCAAAGACAATCTTACTTACGGTAGTGAAGGATTTTATCTAAAATTTGCCGATAATTCATCAAACGCTGCGCTGGGAACGGACAGTAGCGGACAAAATAACACGTTTACAGTCCACAACCTAACGGCTAACGCAAGTGCCCTGCAAAGTCAGACTTGGAGCAATAACTTCACCACAACGGGAAACAGTGGCAACTGGAGTACGAATGCCAACTTTGCTGTTACAAATGCTTTTAACGGCGATGATTCTAATTATGCACATGGCAACCCTGACGGGTCAGTCGCTGCTGCAGTAACGCTAAGTATTAGCCCAGCTATTCCCTGCAATTCCTCTGTAACTTTTTTAGGTGGCGTTACGTCAAGTGGCTCTGGAACGATTTCAATAAACGGTGGAACGGCTACTGCTTTTACGACATCCGGTACTAATCCAACTGCTGCTAATACTGCAACTGTTTCTTTTAGTGGTGACATAACATCTATTGTCGTTAGCAAGACTTCAACAGGCGGACAAGGTTTGCTTGTTTATGGATTTAAAATTGATGGTGTGCGGCTTGTTGACTCTGGTGTTGCATATACCGCTGCAGGGGGCACCGACAGCCTGATCGACACGCCGACCAATTACACGGCATCGCCAAACAACGGTGGGAATTATGCGTCGTGGAATGGGGTACTTGGAGCATATTCTTCTCCAACTTTCACAAACGGAAATTTAGACGCCTCATCAACTGATAACTCTTGGAAAATTGTTCGAGCAAGTATTGGCGTGAAAACTGGTAAGTGGTACGCGGAATATACTACAACCGGAAACAACATGTTCGGGATTGACTCTGGTAAAAGTAATCCTGGTAGAACATACTATAATACCGAGGCAAGCATTGCGATAAGAACTTCTGGGCAAACTTTTATTCGCGGCTCTAATCAGGGGAACACTGGTTCAACAGTTAACGATGGAGCAACTGTTGGACTTGCACTTGATCTAGATTCCTCCCCTAAAACGTTTAAATTTTATATAAATGGGTCTTTAAATCAGACATTTAATCTCACGCATAATGATTTTAATGACACTCAAATATTTTTCTCTGCAGCATTGTACGGAAATGCGACGTTAGTGGCTAATTTTGGGCAACGTGATTTCAGTTCTACGCCGCCTGCAGGTCATGTAAGTCTATGCACAACAAACTTAGCCGACCCAGCAATTGCCAACCCCTCGGCGGCGTTCGACGTATTGAAATGGGACGGTAGTGGATCCAATCCAAGAACTCTTTCAGGTTTAAATTTCAGCCCAGATTTCGTCTGGTTAGTTAATAGAAGTGACGGCGGTTGGGGCCATAGCTTGTATGACCAAGTTCGTGGCCACAGTAAAAGGTTGGTTTCAAACAGTTCTGCTACAGAAGGCACAAACGACAGTTGGGGATATTTATCAGCCTTCACCTCTGATGGATTTACAGTTACCGGAGGATCAAATGGCGATGATCGGGTTAACGACGGCCCTGATACCTACGTTGGTTGGGCCTGGAATGCTGGAGCAAATAGCAATAGAACGTACAATGTTACGGTAGTTTCTGATAGTGGTAACAAGTATCGCTTTGACGGACACGGCACAAGTGCAGTAACGCTCGACCTCGAAGAAGGCAGCACTTATGTATTTGATCAATCGCATAGCAGCAACTCCGGTCATCCACTGCGATTCTCTACAACGTCTAATGGAACGCACGGCGGCGGCAGTGAGTACACAACAGGTGTGACTGTCACTGGAACGCCTGGGAGTGCAGGCGCTAAAACTACAATTGTTGTTGCTTCTGGCGCACCAACGCTTTACTACTATTGCACGCAGCACAGCGGAATGGGCGGTCAGATCAATACGAATAGCACTGCAGGTGCGACCGTGTTATCTGGCAGCCTGAATAGCTCGTCATATATGTTTGACGATTGGGAAAGCATGGTTACAGGTACATATAGCACTGATTATGGTTGGGGAACTTTATATCAAACGGCTAATGCTTTTGACGCCAATTTAGCCACAATGGTTATTGCTGACGTTTCTCAAGGTTGGACATTCACGCCATCAACTCCTATCGCTGGGTCTACAATTGAAATCTATGGGTGGAATGATGGCTGCCCAAACAATGGGTTAGTTATAAATGGGAATAATTATGGTGATGCTTTAGGTGCTGATCAAACTTCAGGTCAATGGTACACCTTGCCATATAGCACGCTCAATAGCATTGCAATAGTAAATGCTGGCAACGCAGGCAGTAATCATTTTCGTCTAATTGCAATTCGTATTGACGGAAAGATCCTTGTGCAAACTGGCACGTCAGTAACGAACGTGCCATCAACCTCTTCAACAGTAAAAGTCTCGCCAACGAATGGCATAAGTATCGTGTCCTATACGGGCACAGGTTCAGACGCAACAGTCGGGCATTCGCTAAATGCCGCTCCGGCTCTTTACCTAATTAAAAGACGAGACCAAAACGCTAACTGGCAAGTAAGTACAACTAAGGTTGATGGCACCCATGACTTTTTCAACTTAGATCTTGCAGGTGCAAAACAAAACAGTGGCAGACCGGCTCCAACTTCTTCTGTTTTTAGTGTGGGTTCAGGATCCGTTTTAAACGCGCAAAATGGCAGCTACATCGCCCTACTGTTTTCAGAGGTCGAAGGTTTTAGTTCCGTGGGTACTTATCGTGGCACTGGATCCGCCTCTGGTCCGTTCGTAGCATTATCTTTCGCGCCTAAATGGATCATGATCAAAGCTATTAGCAACGTTACTCACGGAAATTGGATTATTCACGACAAGACTCGATCGCCTTTTAACGTTTCCAGTGCAAATTTATACGCTAATTTGGATGTTCTGGAAGACAATTCATATTCAATAGATTTTTTAAGTAATGGTTTTAAAATAAGAAGTAATTCGTTCACTGGACATAATCAGAATTCTTCTCATTACTTGTATATAGCATTTGCGTCTCATCCATTTAAAACCGCAAGGGCGAATTGAATTTTGTTTTACCGAGGTCATGGCTCGGTAGTATTAATGTAAGAGATTTATTGTAATGCCGTACATTCTTGACGGAAAAACTATTTCCGAAAATGCTGCGTTTACTCACGATGGCATCCAGTACCCGGCTGGATGGATCAGAAGAGTTTCCGAAGAATCTCGTCAAGCCATCGGTCTGTCATGGCAGCCAGAACCTCCCCAGTATGATCAACAATTCTGGTGGGGTTATACCGCAGAAGGTGAATTAAAACCCAAGGATTTAGTGCAACTAAAGAAGACGTGGACTGAAGTAGTCAAAGACACTGCAGGTAAACTTCTTGCTAAATCTGATTGGGTAATTATCAGATCGTTGGACCCGAGTTCGGGTAACGTACCTTCTGCGGAAGTGCTTGCTGAAAGGTCTTTGATTCGCGAAAAGTCAAACTCTAAAGAGCAAGCTATTGCAGCAGTTGAAACAGTAGACGAACTAGCTGCCTATGTGACCAATGGTGATTTTTATATTTGGAGTGAACCAGAAGAAGTTCCCGAAGAAACCCCAGACCCAAGCGTTGTTATCGAGGACGAAATCGATTCAGACGAAGACCCGATCCTTTACTCGGCAGGAACTGTTTCTGGTCAGTATGTTTCTGAGTCAGGCGTTGACAGTGTTATTTTTGACGCCTAAGTCTATTTGACATCAGCCAACAATCGAGCCGTTATACGAGAGCTGCTTTCCACAAAATAAGCGAGCAAATCAACTGCATTCGCACTTTGTGTGGCATCTGGCGCAGTCCCGCCTACGAACTTCCAATTCGAGCCCCAGCTCAATGAGTACAGGGAGCTTGATGCTTGGGTAATGACAATACATCCGGCTTGCCCTGCGACCAGATTGCTCGGATTAGCGAATGTTGTTGCACCTGACAATGTAATAGAAAAGTTATTACTTAAAGAAAAATCGGCTGTAAGAGTGCCTGCGCCCGATAAGGCTGTAATGCTTCCACGTTGCGCTTTGGTAAAAGTCTGGTTTTGATCCGTTTCAGCGTGATTGCTAAGGCTTGCAGTGGTTGCATACCCCGCGATGCTGGCACCGCTGGGGATGGTTACTGTCCCTGTAAAAGTGGGACTGGCAATTGGTGCTTTGGCGTTAATCAACGTCGCGCTGGGAATGCCTGATATTGCAACGCTTACATCTGATCCGCTGTTGTCATAGATCAGAGTATCGATTTTTAGAGAACCGTAAGCCATTAAAATTTCCCCACTGTCCAGGTAGATGTTGCTGGTACTTCGACGGTTACACCGCTGTTTATGGTGACGCTGTAGAGCGACAGACCGTTATGCCCTGCTTGAAGCGTAACGTCGGCACTGATTGTTTGTGCGGCCTGCATAATTGGCCCACCACTTGCCCCGATTTCAATGATGGATTCGGTGCCGCTTACTGATTTCTTGACGAACAGTTTGCCGTCATGCGTATTGACCCCAATCTCCCCCAGGCTGAGATCTGATGTGCCCGGTTTTGCTCCAGATGTTGCGCTTCTTTTATGCAGTACGGTTGCAGCCATCAATATGTACCAGCATCCAGCGTGACATTGTCGATGGTGTTGCCAGAGCCTGTGATGGCGACGTTGGACATCACACGCGAGGCATTTAACACCTGCGTTCCACCGATCTGAAAGGTGCCACTGTTGACGATGTTGATCGGCTGGTTGAAGGTCCAAGACCCTGTTGCACTCAGCCACTGAATGGTCTTGTTGGTGGCTCCTGCGAGTGTGATGCCCCCTGAGTCTGCAGTGGTATCAGTCGGTGTGGAGGTATCGCCGAGCAGGATGTTTTTATCCTCGACACGCACTTCCGACGTGCTGATACTGGTCAAGGTTCCGTTGACTACGAGGTCACCGCCAACTGTTAGATCATTGCCGATCGTGACATCGTTTGGCAGTCCGACTGTGACTGTAGTGCCAGTGCTGGAAACATCTACCTCATTGGTTGTCCCTTGAACCGTGATGGCCCCACCCAGGTTGACCGTGCCTCCATTGATAGTGAAGGAGCTGTTTGTGAGTGAGGTGTTCGGGATTGACGCCAGGCTGAATACACCCGACGTTGAGTTGTAGGCGATACCCGTCGCGCTGGTTGAGCTGACTGCAGCTCTGGATCTGGCGTCGGTGTAGTACAGATTTGACGCTTCGCTGATCACCTGAGTGGTGATGCCCTGGAGCGTTGAGGCTCCAAAGTTGACAGTGCCTGTGAAGGTCTTATCGCCGTCAATAGTTTGAGTTGTACTGAGCGTTGTGAAAGACCCGGTTCCACCAATAGCGATGATGCTGGTGGCGTTTGCGCTGCCGTCGTCCCCAAAGCCGTAATACAGATTATTATCTGAGGAAACTTCGTTAAAGCAAATTTCGCCCGACTTGAGTGCTGCTGGAGCACCGGCTGAGCCTGACGCAGCTCGACGTTTAATTTGAAGAGTTACTGCCATTAGAATGCTCCGCCGTTAATGCGTAAATCGTTTTCTAAGAGTTGAGTGGGTTGAAATAAGGATCCGTCCCATTCCAATACTGCTCCTGCATTCCCATTATTAAGGTTGCCGATTGCAGTGACATTGAAGAAGGTTGCCCCCGAGAAAGATGGTCCTTGAGGGCCTGCTGCGGTCAAGGTGACAACGCTGGCAGGTGTCGGTGCTTGGGCGGTCACTAAAGCTTTAGTTTTGCTTACTGTGACTGTTGACGGAGAACCAACTTGTACTTCTATTTTATTGGCATTTGATTGTGAAACTGTTACTGACGTTGAAGCCGGTTTTGTAACATCAACCTTGTTTTGTAAAGTTTCCGAGACATCAATGATCTTTGATATTGGCCTTGATACTTGAACTTGAAATGTCATGGCATACCCGAGATTCCAGTGTCCAACTTGGTTCTACCCTGTAGTAGATAAAATCTATCGCCCCCCGGTTCAGTTATTAGCACGTCATATAGGCCATCAGTTGTGATACCTTGAGTGGTTGCAGCTGTCAATTTAAGGTTGAATTTGCCAGCACCTTGATCAGTAAATGTGCTGATAAAGGTTGCAATATCAGATCCACCTGTCCGATCAACAATTTTTGAGGTAACTGTGTACCCACTCATATTTACGCCGTTTCCAGCGGAATCTTTATATTGCAGATCCAGTAAAAATGTTGCGCCTTGATGGATTGTTATGTCAAATGTACCCGGATCGACCATAAAGTTTACCGCTTTATCCTTTATGTATTGTATCCACAGCTATTATTAATTTAGAGGGCCTAGTTAATTGGAACCAACACTACCACTCAGTATTGTTATATCTGTTGTAGGCGGTGCGGCTGCAGGTTTTTTAGCTCTTGGACGTAAGTTTGGTGATATGGAGATTCGTCACCAAACACACATTGAGAGGCTCGATCATCGCGTGGACAGTGTTGAGCTTAAACTTGCTAAAGACTACATTGAGAAAAGCGATTTGCAAACCATGATGGAACGCTTGGAAGACAGGATGGAGCGTGTTGACAATAAATTAGATCGTATTTTGTTAGGTTACGATAGAGACGCACACGGATAAATTTACAATGGGTATCATCGAGAGCCCTATTTTTTGGATTGTACTTGCCGCACTTAGTGAGATTTTGGCAGTAATTCCTAACGAGAAAGTCAAATCTAATTCCCTGCTTCAGCTCGCGTCCTCTGCGCTCAATGCGCTGTTGTCAAGCAAAAAGGGAAAGTAACCTGGCCGCCCGATGCTCAGGCGGTTACGTTTTTTGAGACACGATCAGCCTTTGAGAAGCTGCACCGAATCATTCAGTCGCAGAAGTTCTACAAGACTTTGAGTTCAAAGCTTGATCGCGAGGAGCAAAGGTGGCACGACTCCCAGCCAACTACATCTTCAATTGAACAGATCGAACATCCACCAGATGGTTCGATGGCACAGAAGCTGCTGGGCGGCTCTATTCAGATTCGTCACAAGTTCTTTAAAAGCGATGACAACAGGAAGGTTTGATCCAGGTAAGCTTCTGGACTTTTTTATTTGGTTTGACAAGGACAATCCAAACCATGTCGAAGCCGCAAAGCTTTTGCAAGAGGAATGCGAGGCACTAGATCAGGACATGATGTCGGACTACGCATCATGGGTTCGTCTTTATCGAAACAAGCGGGACGTTGCCGTTGCACTGAAGTTCACGCCTCAATTATTTGAGCGACTTACTGGGTATCCAGCCCGAAAGTTTGACGCTGAATTTTGCCACGACTGTGCTTATCTGTTTGAGGAAACAGGATTTAGCGATCACCTAGAGCCGTCAAGAATGTTGATGGCTAACCTCATGCACGAAAGTATGGGGTTTAAATATATGAAAGAGATTGCTTCGGGAGAGGCATATAACGGCAGGTTAGATCTTTCAAACACTGAGCCAGGTGACGGACCTAAATTCAAAGGCTGCGGACCCCTCCAGGTAACTGGAAGAGGTCATTTTCAGGCCTTTACTGATTGGTTGCGTGATAGCGAGGGTATCGACGATCCTAAAATTATGGAGCTGGGTACTAATTACGTTGCCAACAAATATCCTTTTTCAATTGCTGTTAATTGGATCAAGCGCAATAATCTTTTGAAAGTTTGTTTAGAAGATGGCTTTGACGCTTGTTGTTATCGAATCAACGGTGGCTGGAATGGCTTCCAACATCGTCTTGATTGCTACGAGATCTGTCGAAAAGTCATGAATTAATCCAATGATCAACAAAGACACTTTTATTGCAGGGAAACCTAAAAAGACCTCCATTGGTGATGGACGCCGCAAAGGATCTGATGCGGGACGAACTAAACGTTCACCTCGTCGTAAAGCTTACAGAGGTCAAGGAAGAGGGTGACTGATTTTCCTTGGGGAGTCTCTTCGATGATATTGCTGTTGTTAATTGGGACAACCTACGCAATCGTCACAATCATTAGGCTTGACGATTAGTCCTGTTCAATAAATCTTTTCCAGCCTGTTGCCCAGGCATAAATGTCAGGGTTGGATTCTAGTGGTGCCATTTCAGAGAATCCACGCTTCCAACCCTCACGACGCATAATATCTTCAATACACTCTTTAATTGAATTTAAATCTTCTAAAGATCCTGTGTATCGGAATCGAAGATATTTAGCTTTAGAGTCAGCCATGCCTAGTATGTGATCCCCCGTGGATCTCCTTATGCAGCTCGATTGCGGTCTCTAGGCTTCTCTTGGCTTTGAGCAAATCGTCTAGCTGCTTATCTGAATCTCCCTTGTATTTATGGGGGTAGCGTTGAATATACTTTATCGCGTTTACGGTAACAAACTTAAGCAAACCATCGGCACCATACATGCTCTTAGCAACATCGTATGGTTGAACTCCTTGATTGTAGTGATCAGGATTTTCTATTTTCGTCGTTACTTTTTCACCGACTGCTGTGTTCAGATGGTCCAAGCAAACGGAATGTTCTTCATATGAAGAAGGGGGGTCAGCCTGCAGGTAGTCCCCCCGTCCTGATGTGGTGTTGAACATTTAACGACTTTTGACTAACCCATATAACCGTTTTTCTTGTGAGCGTGTGCTGGTTTAATCAGCTCTCACGGCGGCAAGTACACGGCTTCTGGATATAGACCACTCCGCGATAGCAGAGCTGCCTTTGAGCGGCTTTCAGGGCCTGTTCCTTGTTGGTCCGGTTCCGAACGATCTCAAGCACGTTCATGGTGACTCCATGGCGTCCGACCCCCGTTGCTTGGTCGGATTTAGTGCAGCCCCGACAGGGCTCAACGTACTCCCAGTTTAGTAGCAATCGCTACTGTTTGCCCTGATACAAATGGAGCCAAGGAGACTCGAACTCCTGGCCTCCGCCGTGCCACGGCGGCGCTCTACCAGCTGAGCTATGGCCCCGTTTGGATGTGCCTTTCAGCACCGGACCAATATACAACAGCCGCCCTTCCAGGCCGCCCCGCTGCAGTGACAGGGGTCTGAGGGTTTAGGTGGCTTTCACATTCCTTGATAGTCCACCGACTTGCTGTTGGTAGATGATGTTGGTAGAGTCTGGTACACCTTGCTCCAAACCCACTGCAAAGACTGAGCTGAGACATTCATGGCATAAAAGT
>Ga0160423_10001524_pt1 | contig 19385 bp, 23 predicted proteins | sample CRUFie14St8metaG_FD_108191 | JGI IMG/M metagenome (GOLD analysis project Ga0160423, IMG submission 108191) | Marine microbial communities from the Costa Rica Dome - CRUD Field 142mm St8 metaG | ecosystem: Environmental > Aquatic > Marine > Oceanic > Photic zone | place: Costa Rica: the Eastern... | reverse complement strand
GCAATAAATATAGATGGCACAAACGTACAAGCATATCATAACACTAACGACATAGACATTCGTAAACCGTCCGGAACATACAGTTGGGACTTTGCAACTACAGAAAAGCCACTGCCATGTGAAGTAAAGCATGGAGGTATGGTTTGGGTAAATCTTGATCGTAACACATCACAGAGTGTAGAAGAGTGGACAGCAGGAGCCTTTGATTGTATTGCTGACGCCATTGATACAGAAGAAATGGAAGTTTTTCACTACCATAAAGCAGTTATCGATACAAACTATAAACTATGGCACGATACTAACAGTGAATTCTATCATGATTTCATGCACTATTTTAATCGTGTTTCAGGATTCAATGATGAGTATTTTGCACGTAAGAATATACCTTTTGATAATGGTCATGTCAATGTTAGCAGTTTCACTGTCAACTATGAAGAATACGAAGGCTTTGAAGACAGAGGAGAATTATCCTTCCCCAACCTGCCGCCCAATCAATGGTACATGGTCGATCTGTTTCCTGGATTCAACTTTAACCTTAGAGGCTCCGCCTATCGTTCGGACGCAGTTACTCCCCTAGGTTGTAATAAAGTGCTTATTGAGTTTAGGGGTTATGGACTACGCAAAGACACTCCTGAAGAAAGACGCACACGCATCAATCATCACAACAGCATATGGGGACCGTTCGGACGTAACCTACACGAAGACCTAATTGGTGTAGCAGGACAAGGTACAACCATGCGTGAAGGCACAGAAGCAAGACACATACTTCACGGTAGACACGAAAACGGAACCATACACGATGAAGTTGGTATGCGTCACTATTATACAGAATGGGGGAAATATTTAGATGTTGATCCGTATCAGCAAACGTTGGTTTAAATTTTTAGATTGGGTAGCACAGGATACTGGACCTAAACATATGGGTCGTAATTAGTATTTTGGATAAAATAATTGCTTGTAATTCACAAATTAATGCATATATATAATATATGATAAATATGTTTGAACGCTGAAAAGGTTCAAATTATAACTCGCTTAACTAAGGAGGAAATTATGAGCAAAGTTATCGGAATTGATCTGGGCACAACAAATTCATGTGTGTCTATCTTAAGTGGAAAAGATCCACAAATTATTGAAAACGCAGAAGGTAATAGGACAACACCTAGTATTGTTGCGTTCTCAGGAGAAGAACAACTTATAGGTGTTCCTGCAAAAAGACAGCAGGTAACAAATCCTGAAAACACAATTTATGCAGCCAAAAGATTAATTGGGAGAAAGTTTAACAGTCCTGAGATTAAAAAGGACTCAAAGACACTTCCCTATAAGATTGTAAAATCTAAATCAGGTGATGCATGGGTTGAAGCAGAAGGCAAAGAATATTCACCATCACAGATTAGTGCATATGTGCTACAGAAGATGAAGGAAACTGCTGAAAAGTATACAGGACAACCTGTAGACAAAGCAGTTATTACAGTGCCTGCATACTTTAATGATGCACAACGTCAAGCAACAAAAGACGCAGGTAAGATTGCAGGACTTGAAGTGTTGCGTATTGTAAACGAGCCAACTGCGGCAGCATTAGCATATGGACTTGATAAAAAAGAATCAGGAAAAATCGTTGTGTATGACTTAGGTGGAGGAACATTTGATGTTTCTGTGCTTGAACTAGGTGATGGTTTGTTTGAAGTTAAATCAACTAATGGAGATACAACATTAGGCGGTGAAGACTTTGATGCTACACTTACACAACACATAATTGATGAGTTCAAAAAAGAATCAGGTGTTGATATTAGCAACGACAATCTTGCACTACAACGTGTGAGAGAGGCTGCTGAAAAAGCCAAGATTGAATTATCAAGTACAACACAAACTGATATCAGTTTGCCGTTTATTACAGCAGATGCTTCAGGACCTAAGCACCTTAATCTTAAAATTACACGTGCTAAATTTGAAAGTCTTGTAGATGACTTGATTACACGTAGTATTAAGCCTTGTGAAGTTGCATTGAAAGATGCAGGTATAAGCAAAGCAGATATTACTGATGTAATTCTTGTAGGCGGACAAACACGTATGCCTAAAGTTGTAGACACTGTTAAAAACTTCTTTGGTAAAGAACCTAACAGAGGAGTAAATCCTGATGAAGTAGTTGCAATGGGTGCAGCAATTCAAGCAGGAGTATTAAGTGGCGATGTAAAAGATGTGTTGCTTTTAGATGTAACACCATTATCACTTGGTATTGAAACGCTTGGCGGTGTCAGCACAAAACTTATTGAAAAGAATACAACGATTCCAACTAAGAAATCACAAGTGTTCTCAACAGCAGATGACAACCAAAGTGCTGTTACAATTAAAGTCCTACAAGGTGAAAGAGAAATGGCTGCTGACAACAAGCAGTTAGGGCTGTTTAACTTAGAAGGTATTGCACCTGCTCCTAAAGGTATGCCACAAATTGAAGTAACATTTGATATTGATGCAAATGGTATTGTTAATGTAAGTGCTACTGATAAAGGAACAGGAAAAGAGCAGAAAATTACTATTCAATCAGACGGCGGATTAAGTGAAGCAGAGATTGAACAAATGGTAAAAGATGCTGAAGCGAATAAAGAAGCAGATAAGAAGAAGCGTGAACTTGTAGATGCTAAGAACGGTGCAGATAGTTTAATCAACTCAACTGAAAAGAGTTTGAAAGAACACGGTGATAAGGTCGAAGCAGCAGACAAGGAAGCAATTGAAAAAGCCAAAGACGAACTTGCAGAAGCAGCAAAAGGAGATGATGTAGATGCAATTAAATCTAAAGTTGAAGCACTAGGACAAGCAGCACAGAAACTAGGTGAAGCAGTTTACAAGGCTCAACAGGCAGAAGCACAAGCAGAAACAACAGAAGCAGAACCTACTAAGGAAGATGACAATGTTGTTGACGCTGAATATGAAGAAGTAGATAAAAAATAGTGTGGGAACTATGGTGCAAAACCATAGGCACTAAAGCCTACGACGATGATCGAAAAGCAGACATGGTTGCAGTGTTGCGTACAGTATGGATACTGTTGCACATTGTAACCTGTCTTGCAATTATTTTTAACGCAATCGCCAATCACGGTTGGGGATTAATAATATGGTGATATATATAATATGATGAAGTATGCATATTTTAATCCGCTTGTAATGGCTGTAGATGATGTAGATGCTGGTGTGTTTACTCAACTTAAACAAATTGTAAATGACGCACATAATCATTCAGAACACAATGACGAAGGAAATCCTAATATTAGTGTAAGAGGCGGACAACAGATACAGTTGGTTCCTAATCAATTTAATTTAGATACTACAATAATCAAAAATTTAATAGAAACTAAAGCACAAGAATATATTGACAATATTGTAAAGGTAACAGGAGTATCCGATCTTAATGGATATGCTCCACAACTTGTAAGTGCTTGGACTATTAAACAATCGTCAGGAGATTATCAAGCATTACATAATCACGAAGCACACATAAGCGGCAACATCTATATTGATTTTCCGGAAATGGACGAAACAGCAAAAGATTCAGACGGCTGTCTAGAATTCCGTTTCCCAGTAATACGCAATCCTGCACATTTTAACTTTACTGATAAATGGAAATTTTCACCAAGTCCTATGAAAATGGTTATATTTCCAAGTTATGTTGCTCATACAGTTTATCCTTGGAAGGGTGAAGGGCATAGAACAATTTTAGCATGGGATGTAAAATTAATGTCCAAAATGGCTACAAAGTAGTTGACAAATACTGTAAAGATGCTATATTAGTATTGTTGTTTAGGAATACTTGTATTCCAAAAACAACCGGTAAAGTAAAGGGTAGACGAGAGTGGACCCAGATATTTGGTAACAAATGTCATTACATAGAAAAAGGTATTGAAACCTTCAACTGTGTGATCCGGTTTTATAAGGCTTGTTTTTTGTTAACCGGAAGTAAATAGTTTATGCACTTTGTTTGTGTGTAAATTGTCAGGTCTAAATAGACTGTTGAATTTTGTTCAGTCCATTACTTGACCTTTTACTGAACCGTTATTTTTTAGAAAGGAAGTTTATGGCGAGAGTATTTGTAGAAGAGGCATTAAAAAAAACAGGCAATAGTCCATACGAACTAATACAGATGGCAGCAAAGAGAGGCAGGGAAATATCAAAAGGTAGTCAACCGTTATCACCAAAAAGAAACAAAGATGAAAAGTCTGCGGTTACAGCCCTTAGAGAAATAGAAGAAGGCTTATACACAAAAGATCATTTTGATGGAAAGATTAAATCAGCAGAACAATTAGCAGAAGAGGCAAAACAAAAAGAGGAGGCCGAAGAATATGCAAATCAATTTACGCAAAGCGAATAATATCCAAACTAGCATCCAAGATGCTATTAATTCAATAGAGATGGTTACTGCCATCGAAATCAACGAGTTTCAGGATCCTATCAAAGAGATCCAATCAGCAAACGACGAACTGTTTGCTAACGATGCTCGCAAGATGAAACTCTTGCAGGCATTTTATAATATCCGTGCTCTTGTAGCAACGGCAAATGCAAGTTGTGGCATCTCCACTAATCTTGCAAAGGCTGCTTTTATTGAAAAGCGTCTTCAGCAACTATTATCAATTGCAGGTCAAAAGCCTGTAACTGATATGGAAGTTGTAAAAGGTCGTCTTGATCGTATCAAGAATCGAGACGATAAAGAGTACTACGGTAGAGATACTGTATCTACTTCTGTTATCGGTGCCGAGCAGATCACTCAGGCTAAAGCGCAGGTAAAAGACTTGCGTAAGCAAAAGCAAAAGATCAATGATGAGAATCTTGATCTTAATTTTAAAACTGAGATTCCTCTAAGCGAGGAAACTGTTAAGGTACTTACTGATGAAGGGCTCCTGTGATAGGGCTCTTCTTTATCGGTATACCATTTAGTATTTTAGTTTTGTATGTTCTTATTAAGGTAAGACAGTATGACAATAAATGAAACTTTAAATAAAGAATATCCAAAACTTTTAAATACAGTTTTTAGTGACACAAGTCAAGAAGACAAACTAAAAGCAGTTCATGAGTTTATTGACCTATTAAATATCCTAGCAGAGGAGTTAGAAAATGGAAAAACAAAAAAATAACTTTTCAGACAAATTGGAAAAACTAGAACTTAAGGTTGACAAATTACAGTTGACTATTGAGGCACTTGATGCTAAATTAAGTAAACATATAGGGTTCATTGATGATACCTATGAGGGATTGAAAAATCCAATTCAAGCAGCGAAACGTTTTTTAGGAAAGAGATAATGTTAGATAAAATAGGTAGACGTCTTGGATTGAAAGACGATACAGGTTGGGACGACCCATCAACAGTTGGTTTCATCGTTATTTGGGGTGCTATAGGCTATGGTGCTTATATCGCTCTAGTAGCAATTATCGAAAGGTTTACAGGATGAGAAAATTTATTTATGACAGTTGGAATAGTGTCATGGATTACGAAAAAAATCCTCTGAGACATATTCCTGATCTAAGTGTACGACACCTAATTATGCAGGTGCTTGCTTGGATGTGGTGTGTGACTTTTGCTATTATTGTAGGTAGTTGGACTGCATTTGGTATCAGTGCTATTGCCCATGTTGCACTAATTGGTGCTATTGTAGTTACAGTAGGCACATTTAAATTAGCAGAAAATTCGCCATGGAGATTTGGAACTTATCATTCATATGGAAGAAGTCGTGGTTATGTAATTGACCATGATAAAAAAGGTAATCCATATAAAATTTACTTGGATGAAAAAGATCCAGGTGGCGAACACGTTTAGAATTTGCGGGTGTCGTATAATGGCAATACCTCAGATTTCCAATCTGATGCTAGGAGTTCGATTCTCCTCACCCGCTCCATAACCTACCATAAATACTAGCATGGACCTAATCGATAGCAATGATATTTTTAGGAAATATGATTACAGATCTGTAATCACTCAAGGTGATATTGATTACGTAATTAATGATATTAAAAGTATTATAGATGCAGGTAACTACTGGGAAAACAGTCCTAAATATCAAACAAAAGAAAACGTTTTTCAAAGACAACATCCTAGTTGGATGAAGTTTAGAATGAGCTTTTTGTTCTCTGTGTTTCAGTATTTTGGCAAAGAAGTACAAGTTGGCAAGATGCAGGCATGGAGTTTTATGACAAACAAAGAAGGTGCAGAAGACAGAAAAACACTGTGGCACCATCACCAGCATGTGCCTCAACCGCAAATGATGAGCGGAATATTTTACCTACACATACCAGATGATGTAGAAAACCGCGATTTATGTGGCACAGAATTTGCTCCTAATGGTCCAGAAAATGATGGTAAATTTTATGTTAAACCTAGTGATTTACATTGGTTAGTATATCCTAGCAAGTACTGGCATCGTCCTACTGCACCGCAAAGCAACAAATATCGCTTTATATTAGCAGCAGACGTAGAAATACACTAATATAATAAAGTTACCGTATATCAGTTTTAGACATAAATACACTAGCATAAGAACATAATGTTGCCAGGAGTTTAAATAGTATGCCACTACAGATAAGAAGAGGAACAGAAGCAGAGCGCCAATTATTAGCGTCTCCGCCACAACAAGGAGAACTTGTTTACATTACAGACAGTGAACAACTGTATGTAGGAGACGGAACAAGTTTATTAAGAGATATTACGCCTATTACAGGGTACACAGATGAAAACGCATTAGACTACATTGGAAGCGTTTTAGATGCAGGACCACATACAGGCATTAGTTTTGCACACGACGATGGTGCAAACACCATTAGTGCTTCAATTAACCCTACCCAAAACTTAACAACTCTTACAGTATCTGGCAATACTTCTTTGGGTACAACTACTATTGATGGCAACCTTGCAGTATCTGGCAAACTTATAGCAGATTTTAACGGTACTATTTCCGGTGATGATTCTACAATACTTGTAGATGGTGTAGAGAATAAAATTAATTTAGACGGCACTGTTAAGGGCGATATAATCCCTGACTTAAACGAAGCATATGATATTGGAAGTAACTCTTTCAAATTTAGAGATTTATATCTAAGCGGAAGTTCATTACATCTTGGTGCTGCAGAAGTTACAGCAACAGGCGCTACAATTAACTTACCAGTAGGTTCAACTGTAGGTGGTGTTGCTATTATGGGCGGAACAGAATCCGTACTTACAGACATACAAGGAAGTGTATTTGCAGATGATTCATCAATACTTGTTGATTCTATCGCAGGTCAAGTCACAGGTAATGTTAACAATGATACTGTTAATACAGGATCACTAGTTCTTAATAAAGATTTAAGTACAGGTGGCTTACTTCTTGAAACAGAAGGCGACGGTGAAGATGATTACGATCTATTCACTGTACAAGCATACAACGATGGCGCAGATGCACCAGCACAGCAGGTTGTAAAAACTCGTGGTACAAAAGCAAGTCCGGCTGCTATTCAAAATGGCGATGGTATATTTAGAATTGCTTATATGGGATACGGCGGAACAACAGCAGGATCGATTGGTGTAGCAGTTGTTATTGATGCTGAAGCCGATGGAACTATTGCATCTAATCAGGTTCCGGGTAGATATATTGTACGTACAGCACCAGCCGCAGGTGGTTTAGAAGAAGCAGTTAGATTTAATTCAAAACAAGAAACAATATTCGGCGGACCAGCACAACTTAAATCATATACAACAGCAGAACGTAATGCTCTTACAGCAGTTAACGGTCAGATGATTTATAATACAGATACTTCTAAGATTGAAGCGTATGCTGGTGGTATTTGGGTAGCGTTACACTAATTCCCAAACATAAGGATCTTTTTTAGCAACAGCAAAGTTGAGATAAGTTTCAATTTTGTCAAGATCTTTAACTGTCTTTATAGAACACAGTTCATTTGCAAAGTGTAGTTCAACACCTTTATCTAATGCTAGATTAAAAAGCTCTTTGCGTCTTTCAACATCATCAGTCATTGAATAGATACTGCATAGTACAATAACATCTGGTTGCTCATTAATATAAAATTCTAAACTAGGCATCCAGTCTAGGTGATCGTTTTCAAATTCGTAACTTGTATATTCAATTTTGTTTTTAATGCAGTATGGCTCAATGATTGCTCTTTGCATAGGTAACGGAATTTGATTTGAAAACTTACTACTCCAGCCTGCATATGTTATAGCACTCTTTCCTGTATAGTCTGCTTCCCCAGCAACTTCGTGATCGCCTGGCAAACGCATAAATCCACCTGGATGTCTTCTACCGTATTCTTCACCTTCAATAAGGATACGCATGTCCATGCTTACCCGTGTATAACCTTCTTCGTTGTTTACGTTACCATGTAACATCTCTTGAAAGAACAAATGACTTTGTCCTGGCTTTAGTGTAATAGGAAACGCATGTTTTAAACATTCATCTTCTATCTGTTCCAAACTCCATTTCTCAGCCATAATTTGTTTTGTAATTCTTCTACTGTTTTCTACATCTACCATCCACATAGTGTTAGTACCACGTGCTTCTGTAAACGGTGTCCATATAGTTCTACACCCTCTGCCATTACCTACAAAAATACCTTGATGGAAAGCAAGTCTGCGTCCTACACTTGTTTGATTAGGAATAACAACACGCAACGTTCCTTGACGCTGGATCATGTATCTTTTATTATCGATACGCTGTGGTATATATTCAGCAACAAAAGCATCAAAACGTTCCATAAAATCTTTACGACTACATGCATTTTGTACATGTCTACTAACAGTTACAATTTCTTTAGGAGATAATACTTCGTGTAGTGTTTCTAGTTTAGTAACTTGTGGCGCTACTTCTTGTACAACACCTAACGCCCATGCAGGCCAGTTGAATTTTTCTAGATCGTATTCTAATGTGCAATTATTAAATTCTTTTTGAAGTGATGTTAGTTCCATTATTTCCTCGTGTTTACTTGGCAAGTATTAAAGTTGAAGTTGCTGGCATTTCCAGCACAGTGTTTATCTTCATGTGTAAATGTCCATACATCACCTTTTTCCCATTTAGTAATAGGTTGTTGTTCAAACTCAACAAGATGTCCTAATGTCCAATCTTCTAAAAATATAAGATATCTTAAGCAATCATCAATTTCTATATTATGCTTTTTTCTAAGTTTAAAAAATTTGTCTGCATGTACAGGAATAGTTCCTGACGGCTTAATTTGTGTCCAACTTATACTGCTGACTGCTTTATCTCCAATGTATAGTTCTTTAAAGAATCTATTATAACATTTTGGTAATTGTTCATCAAACCCTTGCATTAAATTATTTGTTTCGTGAAAGTAAGCATCATGGAAATTTTCATTCTGTCCTGTGCTTACAGATTCGGGCCATTTGTAATTCTGTAAATCTTCTTTCCAGAAGTCATCTACTTTGCCCCAGTACTTTAGCATTATGTATAATCCTCCAATACACCTTTACGTTTTAAATCAAGTGTTGCGCAATGCAAACCACCACTTAAAGTCATAGCATGTCTAAAGCGTACAGGTACACTAGTAATACCATGCTTGTCTAATTCTTTCATTAAAGGTTCTTGAGTATCATCTACCACAACAGTATCGTGATTAATACTTAAAATATTCATTCCTATATATGGACTGCAAGGAGCAACGCCTCCTGGTATCTTACTTCCTTGAGCAACACAATCATCAAACCAAATCTTATCCCATTTCTCAAATACCTTAGGACAGTTTTCTGCGGTTACCCTTGAACTGTTTAGTAATACTAATCCAGGACGTAAAGGTACTATTGTGCTATCAAAGTGTCCGTAACTGTAAATATGTTCTGCAGGGTGTATACGATAACCTCTATGCTCTAAAACATTTTGTAACCATTTCAGTCCCCAGTGGTTACCTGTGTTACTAATTTGGAATAATATGTCTTTACCTAAACGCACACAGTTAGGTGCATCGAAGATCGGTTCTAAGTTTAGTAAACTAGGCTTACCATCTATATCTTCAAACTGATAACCTTCATCTGGTAGTATAGGCTTAGGAGCAGCAATCCATTCAACACCATCTTCAATTGCTTCAAACATCACGTTTCTGTATGCTCTAGTTTCATATTGCCTTGAACGACAAGCACTTGGAGTTTCAATTACTAAGTTGTCCATTGGCAATAGTAAATCTCTAGGACACCACGTATACCAACCTGTAGTTTTCCATTCGGGTGTACTAAATTCTACACTGTGATCAATTGGAATGGGTCTGTGTACTTTTATACCTTCTTTGGATAAAACATCACTCAGTCCTTGTAAATCTTCGTTGGCTTCGTCAATAAGCCATTCTGGGTATGCGCCTTCTAAAGGCTTAATTAAATCTATAGGATGATTAGTGTAGCTCATACTCATAGTACTACGATCAACAGTTGGTACTCTAGCATGATCGGCTATTCCAACTACTATCTCTTCTAAGGGATCCCAATGGTTGTGAGTAGATACTTTCATGTTATTCCTTTTTAAATGTATCTTTGTTAATATATATCAGCAAAGACAGCCAGTCTTGCGAAGTGTGGTTCCATGCTTCGTGTGGTATTTGTGCATTAAAAATAATTGGTTTGCTTACGTCTGCTATATCTTCTCCAACTTTAACACCTAACTCTCCTTGTGGAATATGGAAACCTGTAAACACATTATAGAATGGAGTTTCTTCGTACAACGGCCTTTCCATATCATCAATATGCTTTGGCATAATAGACTTAGGGCCTATGTTTATAATAGCAGCACGTTCAACACCTTGCATACTTTCAAGTATATCACAAACAGGTTTTAGTCTTGGTATTTGATTATCTTTATCTGGGTGAAATATACAAATACGGAAGTCTATGTTATCTCTATCTTTTGGATGTATTTCTGTTAAATCAGGACTGTCATCATATTCTGTTACATCAACTAGATGTTCTACAATACAAAACTTATTAGGTATAGCAGTCTTTGCTGCTTCTACTGCTTGTAAAAACTTATCATGGTCAACGTATGTTTTAATATCATGCAACATGGTTAATAAGTGCTTTCTTGTTTGCTATATTTGTTTTTGCTATACTGTTTATTACTTCTTGTTTATTTTCAACTGTGTTAACGTCTAATTGTTTAGGAAATGTAAGTATGTTTACTGACCACTCAACATCTTTTAAACTGTTAACATAGTTTTCTAAATCAACAAGTCCGTGATAGTTATTTCTATGTAGCACAGTATTTACACTTAATTTGTAACCCAATGTCTTAACTTGATCGATAAATCGTTCTATCTTATTCCATTCGCAGTTTTTTCTTACACGCTCATTTAGTTCGCCATAGCCGTCAAGACTTAGAATGAATTCAACACTTTTACATTTTTCAAGTTGTTTTATTGTTTTTTTGTCTAACATAAATGTACCGTTAGTGTTGTATATCACTGTCATTTTACTTAGATCGTTTACCATTTCTAGTAAGCGTCTATGCCTGTTAGTCATTAACGGTTCGCCACCTAAGAATAATATTTTTGTTACAGTGTCTGGAATAGAAGTTATTTCATCACTGCTTACAATATGTTTCTTTTGGTTTGGGTCTAGTATCTTACCCCACTCGCTGCTGAACTCTGGGTAACAGCCGTCGCAGGCTGCATTACAAATATTATCAAACCCTATTTCTAAATATTCTAATTTTACTTCTTGTGTGTCATACTCAGCATTAAAGCGTTCACGCAAACTGTTCTTGCCTAGTGACTCTTCGTGTATGCATTTTGCACAATTAGGATTATCTTCAACTGGCGTTTCTCTTAACTTTTGCATTTCTGGTAAGTCAAGTATCTTATTTAGATTACCGTCAAACACAGCAACAGGTTCTTTGTAGCGACAGCAAGGAAATATTCTATTTCCACTACGCACATTGGTATGCTTATAAAATGCTGCACATTTACTCATATGATGGCGGTCTTTGTACTAGATTTGTATATCCAGTTTGATTAAGATAATAGTTTACTTCCTCTCTTGGTGCACCATAATGCTCAACCAAATAATCAAAAAGTAAATGTTGTTTATCAAGATAACGCTTTGCTAATTGATAGTTATGTTCTATATCATCAATTATGCTTTGCGGCTTCTTAAGTTTTAAAAAGTCTGCTGTATTAGTTACAATTGCATCAAGACGTTGTTCCTCTGTTTCAAGGTGTGCATATTCTGGTATAGTCATGTATTCTGTAAATGTTCTGAACCCAAGATTTTCCATATATTTGAATTGATCTATGTCGCCTGCAAACAAGAATGGGTGTTTATGAAATACTGCTCTCCAAAATTTTTCTGTCACAAAATTATTGTTTGTACTATAATTCCAATAGTTAGGACCTTCACTAATAATACTTAAACACGTTTCTGGAAATATGCTACTGTCAATTAGTGCAGGTGCTTTAGCCCAATCAGTATCTTTGACATCATGCCAATCACCTGTTTGATAATATTCTTCTGCAAAAAACTTTTTAGCATTTTCGTATTCATCACCTATTCTTCTATCAGCAAAATTACAAAACTCGTTAAATTCTTCTTCTGTTAAAATATGCATTATATCCTTGCATACTTTGCGTTCTTCTTCTGTCCAAGGAACAAAGAATGTCCAAATAGCATTATAGTCTAACATTCCAAGTTTATAATACTTGTAAAGCAATCCTATGCGATTCATTCTCGATGGCACACCGCCAAGGAATAAAAATTTATTTGCATGTGGATTGTATTCAGTTAGGCTATTTTTTTTAATTCTATCTTCGTAAGATTTATAAGTGAATTGAAGTGTGTAATCAATAGAATACATTTTATCAAATGCTACAGGCATAATCCATTCGTGTCCGCCATGTCCTGAAACAAACACTAGTTTTTCTATTCCTAGTTTTGTACAACGCTCTTTCATCTTAGCAACTTCACCTGACCATATATTTGGCTCTGGATTTAAAACACCATCAATCATCATTATTGCAATGACAGTATCACACCCGTCTTTGGCTGCTTGTTCAAGTTCTTTGAATATCCACTTTAGTTTTAATTCGCTGAATAACTGTTTATCAAGATTCCATCTATTATTATCAGGCGTCCATTCAATATTAACTACTCTTGCTTTATGCATTGTGCGAACTCCTCAATTGACATAGGTAGAAATTTATGAAAACTGAGCCTATTCAGTTCAGCATCAGGACTGCCGCCACCTCTATCGTATTCTACATACTTGTCTTGAGGCGCAATACCAAATAATACCGTGCTGCTAGGCTCGACACCTAAATGTTTACAAAATTCTAATTGTTGTGATTTATACTTGTTATAGATAAAGTCAGGACTATAATTTTCCATTAATTGTAAACCTATATAAGCACCTAGTCTATTCACGTAACTATTTTTGTTATAAACAAATAAAGTATCATCGTCATCGTATTTGCTTAAACGCATACCTATCCTTGCATGTGCTACTGGAAATGTTTTTGATAAACTAAAAACAATATCAGTTATACATTCGTGCTTAAAGTTAAATTCTATAGCAGACGATATACCAAAATAACAACAGTCAAGTAAAACAGGTATACCTAGTCTATCACATTCATCTAATGCTGCTTCGTGTAACTTGTGTTTGTTTCCTGTATTACTAAAAGGTAAACTAATAACTAATGCGTCATTGGCATCTAAACAATCGTCATCGGCATACAACCAATTAAATTTATCACGCCATGCTAACTGGTGATAAAGATATTCACCTCTAAAACATCTAAACCTTCTGTCCTTATGCTTCATGTAAAATTTATCAAATGATTCAGTAGTCCCATGAGAGTAACATTTGTAAGGAAAATCATCTAGGCCTGCCATTAAATTTAGAGCTGACATTCTAATCCAAGCATGATATCTTTCTAAATATTCTTCAGTTACATTTACATCATACATGTGTTCTGTGAATCTAAGAGGCATCATGTTCAAAAAGTTCATTACTTCTTGATCGAGGACTGCTCCTGAATGTCCAAATGGTAAATGTTTTTTATCGTACGGAAACTTTTGCATACTAGTATTTATATGGGCAGTTTATACCTGTTGAATTATTATATTTTCGTAGTGTGATCTTGGTGTTGTTGGATCGCCTTGTTGATCTATACGCTTTGGATTGGAAGGACACATTGAGCAAAAACTTTCACATCCTCTAGCAAAAAACTCTGCTAATTCTTGATCTGTGCAATCTGCTGTTATTGGCTTATACTTTAAATAGGGATCCCATTTAGTAGATAAGTTGTATAATTTCTTTTGGAATGGTAGATATGCTAGTGGCGCACATTTGTATATTTCGTTATCTAGTAGTTGAAAACAATCTTGTCCTGTAATACAATTGTCCCAACTCTTCTGTGGGTCATTGTCTTCATAAGGCATCATGCTGTTTCCATATCCTTTGTATATTTCAAACCAATATGTATGACACGGAGCAACTTCTGCTTTAATGTTATAATCTTTTTTCCATTGTAATAGTAATTCTTCTGCAGGAGCAAACTTTTTCATATATGCTTCTTTAGTACTATGCTTACTAAGACTAATAGATATATTAGTTTCTTCTAGCACTTTAGGTAAGTCGGGATACTTGTAAAGCAGAAAGCCATTAGTTTGTAAATTTAAGTTTTCGCAGTCGGGCCAGTACTTTCTTGTTAAGAAAAGAATGTTATAAATGTCTTTGTTTAGTAGAGGCTCTCCTCCTAGTATGTCAATGGATTCTGGATCAAGTCTATGAGCCCAACTCTTATACCAAGATTCTAACTCGTCATACTTCACTATACCTGTATGTCTATGATTACTAAAATGCCCACATCCTACACATGTAAGATTACATGAGTGAGCTACATGCCACTCAAGATGTGAGATTTTTAACCTTGACAAGGTCTACTCCTTTGAATGCTTTCTTTCTGCATTTATCAAATTGTACATCAACTGAAAGTTCTTTTGGCTTTGGTTTTTTGTGCATAGCACACAAAGAACATGCTGGAATTGACTTTCCTATATTGTTAAAGAAGTCTTGCATTGTTTCTTTGTCTTGGTCTACTGTTAATGGCTTATAATCTTCTAATAATGGGTATGCTCTTTCTTCGTAATATGTTTGTGTTTTTAATTCATCATAGTTTAACACCAGAGGACATTTAAATAGTTTGCCTCGTTGTAGTGTATGGCAGTGTTGTCCGTATAAACATGCATCATGGCTCTTTTCTCTGTCGCCGTCATCTAAAATTATTGTATTGTCTTTTACTTCTTTTACATAGTTAGGAAACATCTTATCTACAATGGTATGTCCGATAGCATATTTTCCATCAATCTGCCACATATCTAAATGTTGAAATCCGTATGGATCATCATAATCTGGATTTATCCTTTCAGCTCTGTCGCCGAATGGTTCTAGAATTTTATCTATGAACATTTTAAATTTAGGAATATCTTTTTTTGCATGTCCTGATAAATTTAAACATACACCTGCTTCTAAAAATGTACGAGTTGCTTCGACATTCTTTTTCAATCCTAATAATGTTCCGTTAGTTACAACGTTCACTTGGCTGTCTGGCCATAGGCTTTTAATACCCAATGCCCAGTCTAACAGTTCAGGATTAAGATATGGCTCTCCTCCCAGTATGTCAATCTCTGGAAAGTTTGCTTTCTTAGCCCATTCTTCATAAAGATGCTTTTCTTCCTTCCAAGACATTACTCCTGCAAAATTATAATTCTGCAATGTACCACATGCATTACATGTAAGATTACAAGTGTTGTTTATAATAATGCATACGGGATTTTCACTGGGTAGTTGTAGTCTATTATCCATATTACTATTTATAAGGGCATAAAACTGCATAAGTAACTATATGAATGCTGTAGATTTCTACGAAAAAAATAAAGATTGTACATGGAAATTGCCTGCGGCTCCTTCTGATTGCAGCAGTGACGTAGAACTAGCAGATTGGTTATTAAACAAAGCCAATTTTGGTTGGTTAGAATTAGACGTAGATATTCCTACAGACCTATGGAAACTAGATGTACAACATGCTAGATTCTATGATCATAGAGGAAATGATCATCCAGGATGGAACAGTGCTTGTATACATGGCATTGATGTTGACAAAACAGGTGCATGGACAAATTACGGTTATGAGCGTGAAGAAGATGTTCCTTACAAATGGACTACACTAAGCAAATCTACACCAAGTATAAAAAGTTTTTGGGAACAGTTTCCTTATGAAAACTATCGAAGAATACGTCTTATGCAGATAGAACCAAAGGGTTATATTAGTCCACACAGTGACGCACCTGGAAAGTTACCAGGTGAGGATAATTTAGATATGTTAGAGTTTGGTGTTCCTATTAATATAGCAATTGTACACCCTAAAGATTGTGTAATGACTCTTGAAGGATATGGTTGTGTTCCTTTTAAAGAAGGAAAAGCATTTATCATAAACATTAGGAACTATCATAGTGTTATTAATCCATCTAATCAATCAAGGATACATTTGATATCACACGGTATTCCAGGAAAAAGTAAAAAAGAATTTGCAGAGCTTGTAGCAAGGAGTTATCGAAAACAATATGAACATAGTTGAATACATCAACACAGATGATAGAGAATTGGTATTTTGTATTCTAGATACAACTACAACTATCATAGATCCTTGGATAAAAGAACTTACTAAGAACCAAGCAGACTTTACACTACAGAACTTGTTTAGTAAAGGTTACAGCATACTTCAAGGTGCTAATGAACACTTACTACTACTTGAAGCACAAAAACGCTTTAAGTATGCTTGTGTGCTGTCTACGGGTACAGAATTTACTAACGGTACATCAGGTATTGATGCTATTGCTAAACTTTGCCAAGATGACTTTGTAGTAACAGGACATATTTTAGATAGAGGCGATGCTTACTATGAGTTACATCAACAGTGCTATATAATTAATTTACAAAAATGGCATGAACTAGGAACACCTGCTATTGGTGATGAAAGTATGGGTGAAGACTTTTTTACAAGAAAGCCTATAAGGAGTCAAGAAAATTATCACGACGAGTATACACCTGTATGGATTGCACCTGGTCGTGAGTTTCAACCTTACAATCATAAAAGGCATGGTTGGAACATCATTCAAAAATCTCTAGATGCAGGTTACGATATACGTGGGTTTGATGACAGTGTTAGAAATAACAAATATCATCTGTATCCTGAATCTCCTAAAGACTTTTACAAACAGATAGAATATGTATATCACAAAGATAGATTTTGTAGGACTGAACATGTACACACAGATCATACTGAACATCCTAATAGGAAATACAAAGACTTACAACAAGTGGTAGTTCCCGCCAGCGGCGAAAATTCCAAAGACTGGTTACATAAAGAACTTCCTGTAAAAGTTATTATGTATGATTACAATAAACAAAGTTTAAACTATTGGAAAGAAAATGTTGAACGTATACCTAATGTAGAATACGAATTTGTTGAATGGGACCTACTAGCAGAACATTATGATATTTGTAATCACCTTGATTTAAGTAAACAAGAGTATACATTGTTTAATTTAAGCAACATTTTTTGCTATGAGGGTACTAATACTCTATACAGCATTAAGTATAAACTGCAAAAAGAGAACCATTTAATTAATTATTTGAAAGAAAAAATGCCTGCTGCTCAGATAAATTTCAGCTCAAGAACTTCAGAAGCATTTACAGAATATAACTTATATGGGTCTGTAAAAGATATTGCAGTGTATGAAATTGAAAACTTTAAATGCCCTACATGGCATACTAGTGACTGGTATACTCAGTAACCTGTAATACAATCCTTGGAACAAAAGAAAGATTAGCAGCACCGTGTTCGTCTTGTGAGTTTTCGTATTGGAACACATCACCTCGCTTGTAATTTGCTACCATTGAGGTACCGTATATAAAAACGTGTCCAGGAATAAAATCTTGTAACGGAACCCAATAACGTTTGCAGGTTTGATCATCATGCGTGTGTGGATCTGTATGCATAGGCATCATTTGACCAGGTAACAGTTTAGTAATCCACCAATGACATTTTCCGTCTGTCCAAGGAAATTTTAAATCTACCTGTAGGTCCTGTTGCTCGTATACATACCACATTGTTTTATTAAAGTCAAATGTTGATTGACCTTTTTCCCAAAGTTCTTTTTCAACATCATTAATAGGCTTCCAGTCTCCAGGACGAGCTTGTCCTTCTGTAATCATCACAAGGTCATTAAGGTCTCTGCTTAGATCCTTACCAAAGTTACCTATCCACTGCATATTTTCAGTATGTTTCGAGATGATCGATTCCTATCCTCTTTTTAAATTCTTGTGTAAACTTACAATCAATACGTAAGCCGTATTCTACTTCTACACTGTTTTCACCACCATGCCAGTCTTGATCATTCCAAAATGCTGCATTACAGTTTAGGTAATGTTTGTTTTCTGACTCTGGATCCCAAATATAGAATCCTCTTTTTGTGCGATAGCGTATATGTATAAATTCATTATTGTGCGGACTATATTGCTTATCATCATGTACTCCATTGTCTGCGTCTAAATCTCTGTGTTCAAATGCTCTGCCATTGTGATCACAGTGAAAGAAAATAACTCTGCCAATGCGGTCAATAATATTATTTGTTTGTAAATTTTCTACCCATTTTACAACACCTGGAAAGTATTTGCTTTCTTCTGTCTTTTGTCTTTCAGCATTACGTTCATTCCAGTCACCTTCGTTCCAAAGGAAGTAATAGATGTATGGATCATTTGCACCCATTGTTGTTTTTAAGTAGCGTGTAAATGTGTTGCGCTCTTTATAGTTACTCCAGTCATTAGGTATAAGTTTAGTGCCTTCTACTTTGATAGGATCATTATCTTCCAATGCTTGAAAATCTTCCCATGCTTTATATATGGGTTTCCAATTTAGAATATAACTTGAATCTTTCCATTCAAAGCCAGGAGCCATCCAAGTGCCTTCTTTTGCGTAATCTCTTGCTAATGCAAACCCGCTGGCAATCTCTGGATGTAGGCTTCTAAATGCTGATATATCCAAGTGTGGATCTAAGTTAATATAAGGCTTTCCGCCAATTCCTTTAATCATGTAGATATTTACCGTTAAATATAGCTATGAGTAACAACTTTGAATATTACTATAACACAGTTCCCGGAAAAGGTCAATGCCGAAATAACTTAATCTACACCAGTTTGATTAGTAAGGATAAAAAGACTTTTTGCCAATGGTACTACAACGATGAGCAATATCATGGCGGACACAACCAAGTGGTTGATCCTGACCTAATGGAAGAAAAATGGTTACGTGAGATTAATTTTATACAAGAAATGGAAATGCACTATCCACAACAT
>Ga0160423_10001523_pt1 | contig 19394 bp, 21 predicted proteins | sample CRUFie14St8metaG_FD_108191 | JGI IMG/M metagenome (GOLD analysis project Ga0160423, IMG submission 108191) | Marine microbial communities from the Costa Rica Dome - CRUD Field 142mm St8 metaG | ecosystem: Environmental > Aquatic > Marine > Oceanic > Photic zone | place: Costa Rica: the Eastern... | reverse complement strand
TCCTAGAGCATGGGATAAAAAATATCAAGCTGTTTTATCTATGAGTGATAATGGAGAGGAAGAAAAAAAAGGAAGTTTATTAGTTGCAGATTATGGGAAAGGTAAATTCATATATACTGGCTTGAGTTTCTTTCGTGAACTTCCGGAAGGAGTTCCTGGAGCATATCGTTTATTTTTAAACTTAATTTCATACGGGAAATGAAAGACCATATTTATTTTCTTCTTATTGGAATTAATATTTTATACTGGTTAGTATTTTATCTCTTCATGAATCAATATCAATAATGGGATCAATTGACTGGATAATTCTTGTTGGCACCTTGAGTTTAATTGTTTTTTATGGTTTATGGAAAAATAGAAGCCATAATAATATCAACGAATATCTTAAAGGAGGAAATCAGGCACGCTGGTGGACTGTAGGGCTATCTGTTATGGCTACTCAAGCAAGTGCGATTACTTTTTTATCAACTCCAGGGCAAGCTTATCATGACGGGATGGGATTTGTACAGTTTTATTTTGGACTTCCATTTGCAATGGTAGTAATTTGTTTATTTTTTATCCCAATATACCACAATCTAAAGGTTTATACAGCATACGAATATTTAGAAACACGTTTTGATATTAGAGTAAGGACTCTAACTTCAATATTATTTTTGATTCAGAGAGGCTTAGCAGCAGGAATAACAATTTATGCTCCAGCAATTATAATGAGTATTGTCATAGGATGGGATTTAAAGCTAATGGTAGTATTAGTCGGAGGAATTGTGATTTTTTACACACTTCTTGGAGGGACAAAAACTGTGAATATTACACAAAAACAGCAAATGTCTGTGATTTTAATTGGAATTATTGTTGCTTTTGGATACATAATACACCTTTTTCCAAAGGAAATTTCTTTTTCTGATGCACTTGAAATTGCTGGTAAAGCAGGTAAATTAAAGGTTTTAGATTTTAGTTTAGATCTAAATAGTAGATATACTATTTGGAGCGGTTTGACGGGTGGATTTTTCTTAGCTCTTTCCTATTTCGGTACTGATCAATCTCAAGTTCAAAGATACTTGTCTGGTAAGTCACTTAAGGAAAGTCAAATTGGGTTAATAATGAATGGAATACTTAAAATTCCCTTACAATTTTTCATCCTTCTTATAGGAGTTATGGTTTTTGTCTTCTATCAACTCGAATATGCACCAATAAATTTTAATCCAAAAGCAATATCAGCCTTAAAAAATAGCAGTGTTTCCAATCAATATAATCAATTGGAAACTGAAAACTATAAGACTCAAAAGGATATAAAACATGAATTAATTTATGGAAATGATCAAAAAAAGATTTTGTACTTACGAGAAAAAGAGTCATTACAGCGTAAAAAAGTTAAAAATTTAATTAAAAATAATTTTTCCAAAATTGAATCAAATGACAAAGACTTTGTGTTTATCTCATTTATACTTACAAATCTTCCAAAAGGACTCATAGGTTTATTAATTGCTGTAATTTTTTCTGCTGCAATGAGTTCAACAGCCTCAGAACTAAATTCCCTTGCTGCTACATCAACAATTGACCTTTACAAAAGAAATATTGAAGATAAATCAGAAATTCATTATGTAAATGTCTCTAAATTTTTTACACTTTTTTGGGGATTAATTGCCATTCTATTTGCAAGTTTTGGAAATTTATTTGAAAACCTTATTCAACTAGTAAATATAATTGGTTCACTTTTTTATGGGACTATACTTGGTATTTTCTTAACAGCAATTTTCATTAAACAAATTAAAGGAAAAGCTGTTTTTTGGTCATCAATTGTTTCAGAGGTTATCATATTGATTCTTTTTATTAAAAATGTTGTTAGTTTTTTATGGTTGAATTTAATTGGAACACTATTAACAATATCTATAGGGTTAATAATTCAAAAAATCTTAAATGATAAATAAAAACGGTTATACTGTTACAGTATAACCGTTATATTGTTTTAGTAGCGAGAGGGAGACTTGAACTCCCGACCTCCGGGTTATGAATCCGACGCTCTAACCGGCTGAGCTACCTCGCCATTAAGTGCCCAAATATAAAAACATAATCTACTACCCACAACCTTTTGAAAATATTTTAAAATAAACGCACTTCTTCTTTATTTTTCAATATATTGGGTTCTTATAATATTTTAATTATGAGCAAAAAGAAAAGTTTTTCTCTAGAATACGACTTCCATGCATCACGTAATATGCTATTTCAATACTTATCAACACCATCAGGCTTAGGGGAATGGTTCGCAGATAATGTAAATTCAAGAGGTGAATACTTTAATTTTATTTGGGAAGATGCTGAAGAAACTGCTAAATTAATTCAAAAAAAGAATAACGAAAGAGTACGCTTTCAGTGGGAAAATGATGAAGAAGAAGGAAATGAATATTATTTCGAATTTAAAATTCAAGTCGATGACATAACTAATGACGTCTCATTAATAATTACAGATTTTTCAGATGAAGACGAATTAGATGAATCAAAAATGCTTTGGGATAATTTAATATCCAGCCTAAAACAAGTTTTAGGCTCAAGTTAATTTTTAATATGTTCAATTTCAATGGAACTATAGTATCAAAAATTAATGATGTTGAACCAGAATTAGTCCATGCTCTAAAAAATTCATTTTCTATTTTTGAGATTGTTCGTTATCAAAACAATAAAATTCTCTTTTGGGATTTTCATTATCTCAGAATGATGGCAAGCTTGCGGAGATTTAGATTTAATATACCAAAACATTTTTCTTTTGAATTTCTTGAGACCGAAATAATTAAACTAATTAAAATCAATAGAAAAACAACTAATGATTTTTTGTTTGAATTTCATTTTTTTTCTGACGCAAGAATAACTTACTTTTTAATAAGCTTATTACCCTCAAAACCATTAAAAATAAATGACTCAAAATATTTAATTGATCTTTACAAAGAAAACTCAATTACAGCTAGTGATCTATCTAATTTCTCAATTACAAACAGAGGCTTAAGAAGAATAGCTGCTAAATATGCAGATGAAAATGAATTAAATGACGTTGTTTTAATTAATGAGCATAAAAATATCGTTGAGACATCACTAGGATCAATTTATTTAATTCAGAATAATAAAATATTAACGCCCAGTCTAGATTCAGGTTGTCAAGATTTTGCAATTAGGAGTTATTTTAATAATTGGTTAAAAAAAGAAGAAACTACATTTCAATTATTTGAAATTATTTTAAATCCTTTCGAAATACAAAAGTCTGATGAATTTTTCGTATTATCAATTGAGAGTGGAATTCAAGTTGTAAAAAACTATAGAAAAACCAATTTTAAAAGAGAGAAAAGTAAATTTCTATATGAGAAATTTATAGAATCAAATATTTAGTTCATTTGGGGATTATCAGGAGAATTAGACCAAACTAAATAATCGCCACCAATTGTATTTAAACACTTTTTCCACATATTTGAAGGATTACTTTTAAATATGTCGGAAGTAGGTTTGAAATCAAATAGTTCCCACGATTTTTGATTGAATTCTTGCTCAAGTTGTGTTTTTTCCCAACCGCTGTATCCAAGAAAGAAGCGAATATTATTATTTTTTATTTTTCCTTTTTTTATATGGTCAATTATAATATTAAAATTTCCGTTCCAAAAAAGAGAATCTTTAATTAAAATACTTCCTGAAATTTCTTTTCCCATGTTATGAACATAAAATAAATTATCAGGTTCTACAGGACCGCCATAATAAAGCGGAAATTTAATATCAATATTATTTAAAACCTCGTCTAGATTATATTGTAATTTTTTATTTAAAATAAATCCAATGCTACCTTTTTTTTCGGACTTAGCAAGAAGAACAACTGTTCTATGAAAGTTTGGATCACCTATTACATGGTGTGTAGAAACCAATAAATTTCCATTTTTCATATTAATATTTTAAAAAAAAAGCTCCATAAAGGAGCTTTAATTATAATATTTTAAAGTTTAATTCACTGTGCTAGACAACTCTGCTCCTGCTTTGAACTTTACAACATTTTTTGCTGCGATTTTGATTGTAGCTCCAGTCTGAGGGTTTCTTCCATCACGAGCAGCTCTTCTAGATACTGACCAAGATCCAAATCCTACTAAAGATACACGCCCACCTTTTTTAAGTGTACCAGATACACTACCTAAAAAAGATTCTAATGCTTTTTTAGCAGCTGCTTTTGAAATGCCAGCGTCCGCTGCCATTGCGTCGATTAATTCTGTTTTATTCATAATTTAATTATTAAAGTTATTTAACAAATTTATACGGATTTTCTATTAAGCCGCAAAAAACCTAGTGAAATCAGCTGTTTTGTTAATAAATAGAAGTATTTGTTAATAATGTATATGTTCAACACTATAAAACGTAAGTGTTTTCAGGAAAAATATACCCATTTAATAAAGCTTTTGTTGTCATTCGTTTTTTATTTGGCAATTGAATTTCAATACAACTAAGTAATCCTTCTTTATGAGCAATAAAGATGTTACTATCTTCAATTATAAGACTGTTAATTTTATAATCATGAGTTTTAATTATAATTTTTGCTTTAAATATTTTAATTCTAGTTGTGATATTATTGTTTGAAAACTCTGTCCATGCTCCTGGATATGGTGATAATCCCCTAATTAAATTATTTATTTGAATTAATGTCAAACTCCAATTAATTTTGGTGTTTTCAGGTGTCAATTTCGGTGCCTCACTAATTTTTTTTAGTCGTTCTTGTTTTTTTGGTATCAAATTACCTTTTTTTAGACCAATTAGAGTTTTAACAATTATTGGAGCGCCAATATCTAAAAGTTTATCATGAATATCTCCAGCACAAAAATCATCCTCAATATTCATTTTGTCTTGCATTAATAAATCTCCAGTATCAATATTTTCATTAATTAAAAAAGTAGTAACACCCGTTGAAGACTCTCCATTTATCAAAACCCAATTAATAGGTGCAGCTCCTCTATAATTTGGTAATAAAGATGCATGTAAATTAATTGTTCCAAGTGGTGGTATTGACCATACTTTTTTGGGTAACATTCTAAAGGCGACAACAACAAATATATCTGCATTAAGGTCAATCAATTCTGAAATGAATAAAGGATCCTTCAGGTTTAATGGTTGAAAAATTTTTAACCCCAATTTTTCTGAAAAAATCTTTACTGGTGATGAATTAACATTTTTACCCCTTCCTGCTCTTCTGTCTGGTGCAGTGACAACCCCCTTTATACTAAAACTATTATCGTTTAAATATTCTAAACAAAATTTTGCAAATTCTGGTGTTCCAAAAAAAACAATTGAAGGAATATTTTCTTCATTATCAAACATAAAGCGGTTTCCTTTTAAATTTTTATAAAAAATTACAGTTTAATTATACCGTTGAACAATTCATACAGTTATCTTTTTTGTGCTCACCAAAATAACTTAAAAATTTGTTTCTAATACAAGTTGAAGAATCATAAATATCTTTTAACACCTATTCAAGCTTATTTTTTATTAAACCATAAATTTTATCTAATCTTTAAAATATTGTTAATAATAATAAAATTATCCATTGTATGAAGACAAATAAGATTCTACAAAATCAGTTCTCTTGTCAACAGATGTTTTTGGAATTTCAATTACTTCATTTGTTATTTTATATGTTTTCTTAATAAAGGTGTAATAGTTTTTAGCTGACTCAAATGGTTCTAATCTATGGCTATCATTTTTATATATATCTATCCATGGTTTCACCAAAAAAATGAAATCATATTTAAAATTGGTTATTTTTTTTTTCCATGTTTCATTTGCTTTTCCAATTGCCAATAGATAAGCATAAATATCATGAACACCTCTATCAAAAAAAACCAAATTACCTTTTGATTTTGTAATATTTATTGAATCTAAATATTGCTCACTTCTTTCTTTAAATAATCTCTGACTAAATTCTTCAGGTTTTTTTAAAAATGGATTAATAATCTTATCAGATTTTAATTCTTCTATTAAACTCCTTGAATATTCTTCATAAACAATGTATCCCCTTTCTTTTAATAATTCAATTATTTTTGTTTTACCTCCTCCTGGACTTCCGCTAATAACTACCCTTTTAATACTTTTCAACATTAAAATAATAAACCATTATATTTATACAAAAGTACCTATCAATATGAGTTCAGAAATATCTTCTAAAGAATTTTATTCACGCTTTTATGATCAACTCGTTATCTCACAAGATTGGCCTGGAAAATATCTTTTTAAATTTATAGTAAAATCAGAGTCTCCACACTTAAAAGTATTAAAAACCTATTTCAAATCAACTAATGCTATAATTTCTGAAAAAAAATCATCAAAAAAATCTTTCACAAGTTTAAGTGTAAAAGTTGAAATGAAAACTCCTGAAGATGTCATTAAAATATATAAAAAAAGTAGCAAGCTAGAAGGTGTAATTGCTCTCTAATTTTTAAAAAAATCTTTAGTATTCGCCTTATTTTACTAATTTGCAATAAATTGAACTGCTCATTGATGTATATCATCTTTTAATCTTATGCATACTTTACAATACAACACAAAGAGAAAGCAACTTATCATACCTGAATATGGTAGACACATTCACGCAATGATTGAACAAGCTAAATCAGAAACCAATATTGAAGAAAGAAATAAAAAAGCTAAGGCCATCATTGGTGTTATGGGAAACCTAAATCCTCACCTTAGGGATGTTCCAGACTTTCAACATAAACTATGGGACCAATTTTTTATTATGGCTAATTTTGATATTGAGGTTGAATGTCCTTTCGAAAAACCAAAGAAAGAACTTTTAGATATGAAGCCTGAAAAACTCCCATACCCACAAAACTACCCCAAATATCGCTTTTATGGCAACAATATAAAAAGAATGATTGATGTTGCAATTGATTGGGAGGATGGAGAGTTAAAGGATGTACTTGTATTCACAATAGCAAACCATATGAAGAAAAACTTCTTAAGCTGGAATAAAGATAGTGTTGAGGACGTTGTTATTTTATCACATTTAGAAGAACTGTCTAATGGGAAACTAAAAGTTGCAGCTTCTCAATTACCATTGAGTGAATCTTCAGATTTAATGCGTTTTAAACATAAAAATGGTAGTGGCCCAAGTAGTAATCAAAGTAAACCGAGAAAGCAGCGAAATAGAAAACGATATTAAACAAAATGGAATCATTCGTAATTAATGGTGGTTATCCATTAAAAGGTTCAATAACTCCTCAAGGAGCAAAAAATGAAGCATTACAAATTTTATGTGCTGTACTACTTACCTCAGAAAAAGTTGTAGTTCATAATGTTCCAGAGATTATTGATGTAAATAAACTAATTAGCTTAATCAAAAATTTTGGTGTAAAAGTTGAAAATATTGATAAAGGATCATATTCATTTGTAGCTGATAATGTTAACTTTGATTATTTAAAATCTAATCAATTTAAAGTAGATGGTAAAGGACTTAGAGGTTCTATAATGCTAGTTGGCCCTTTACTCGCTCGTTTTGGAAAAGGAAGTATTCCACGTCCCGGTGGAGACAAAATTGGAAGAAGAAGACTCGACACTCATTTCGAAGGATTTATAGAGTTAGGTGCAAAATTCAACTATGATAGGGGTAATAGTTTTTACAGTGTTGAAGCTAAAGAATTAATAGGAAAAAACTTAGTCCTTGATGAAGCTTCTGTCACAGGAACTGCAAATATAATTATGGCAGCAGTATTAGCTAAAGGAAAAACAACCATATATAATGCTGCATGTGAACCTTACATTCAACAATTGTGCAAAATGTTGAATCGAATGGGAGGAAAAATTAGTGGTATAGGATCTAATTTAATTAGAATTGAAGGGGTTAAATCATTAACTGGAACTGAGCATACGCTTCTCCCAGATATGATTGAAATCGGAAGCTGGATTGGTCTTGCGGCACTTACTAAAAGTGATATTACTATTAAAAATGTTGGTTGGGATTATTTAGGTCAAATCCCTAATGTTTTCCGAAAATTAGGACTAAGTATTGAAAAAAAAGGTGACGATCTTTACATACCACCACATAAAAAAGGTTATGAAATTCAGAATTTCATTGATGGTTCAATTTTAACTATATCTGACTCACCATGGCCTGGATTTTCGCCTGATTTATTAAGTATTATTTTGGTAGTTGCTACTCAAGCAAGAGGGAGTGTTTTAATTCATCAAAAGATGTTTGAAAGTAGACTGTTTTTTGTTGACAAACTAATTGATATGGGAGCAAAAATAATTTTGTGTGATCCACACAGAGCTACTGTTATTGGGCACGATTTTAAATCTCAACTAAAAGCGTCAACTTTGACCTCACCTGATATACGTGCTGGAATATCATTATTAATTGCAGCTCTTTCAGCAAAAGGACAAAGTACTATTCATAATATAGAGCAAGTCGACAGAGGATATGAAAATATAGTTGAACGTTTAACAAAAATAGGAGCTAAAATAAAACGTATTAAAAATTAACAAAATTTCTCAATAAAATATAAGATTAGAATAATATTCGTTTTTCAATATTCTCTTATTTCCTTTTTGAAATTTTATTATTGCTAATTGCTTTCTGCCTTGAACACTTAAAACGCTTTACATAATCCTCTGAAAGCCTATTATGCTTTGTTTTTCTTCCTTGAACACGAGCACGCCACATTCTAAAACTTGAGGGTTTCATCGCACGTCTCATTAATTTTATTACATCCTGTTCTCTCAATCCAAATTGAACATGTATTGCATCAAAAGGTGTACGATCTTCCCAAGCCATTTCAACAACTCTATCAATTTGTTCTTCAGTAAGTGTAATTTTATTTTTTAACATTTAACCTTTATTATTAAAATTATGTGTTTTTAGAATTCTTTTAGTTTCTTTTAAAACACACGGAGTTTTTTTCATATTCCATAATTTTTTAGATGCAAATTTTCTAGCTTTTTCTATATCTACAATTGGATTCGGATAACTTATGTTTCTCTTGAATCGATATATTTCTTCTTCAAAAGATGTTATTTTCCATGGTGTATGGACCAACTCCTCAGGAAGTTCTTTCAATTCTGGAATCCATTGTTTTACAAAATTACCGTAAGGGTCGTGTTCAATGCCGTTTTTAACAGGATTATATATTCGAATTGTGTTTATGCCTGTCTCACCTGCTTGCATTTGCAGTTGAGGAAAATGAATACCAGGTTCAAAATCCAAAAATTGTCTCGCTAAAAAAGCTGAACAAGCTTGCCATGGCTGCCATAAGTGATGAACAAAAAAAGAAACAACCAAAGCACGCATTCTAAAATTTAAATATCCTGTCTCAACTAAACATCGCATAGCTGCATCTACAATTGGCACACCTGTATTTCCGTTTTCCCAAGCCTTTATGTAATCATTTTTTATTGGCTTTAAAATTTGGTGATAGCCTTTATTAATACTTTTAAACTCCATAGTAGATTCCATTTCAAACTTTTGTACGAAGTGAGATCGCCATTTTAAACGAGACTCAAAAGCTTTAATTCCAAAATGCTTCTTACCTATTATTTTTTCTTCTGATATACGTTGAAAGATTTTTCTAATTGATATATTGCCATAGGCGATGTAGGGCGAAAGTCTGCTACAACTTATCCTAGCTAAATCAGGTTTGGAAATGTGTTTTTGATAATTTAAATACCTACCCTCAAAAAAAGAATCAAGATATTTAAATGCAAAATCACTCCCTCCTGGTTGAATTTTTTTGTTAGAATCAGTATGTAAATCCAGAATATTATGCTTTAATCTAATTTTATCAAGGGAACTTTTAGAAATAAATTTTTTCTTATTTATTTGAATCGGTCTAATTTTTTTTTGAATAAAATTTTTCCATAGTGTTGGCCAATTTTTTCTATTTTTCAAACCTCTAAATACCCCTTTTTGACACTTTTCAATCCACTTTATTTTATTATCTTCAAACCACTTCTTTAGATTAATATCTCTTTGATAAGTGACTTTAATGCCTGTTTCGTAATGAGAAAAAACTTTTTTTATTAAAAATTCATTATTTAAGGTTTTAAAAACTGATATTACATCGTCACTCAAACACAAAACCTCAGTATTATAAGATTTCAACTTTTGATTCATATCTACCAATGACTGTTTAATAAAATTTAAGTGACGAGAACTAAAGTGATTACTTTTTATTAGAAATTTTTCTGCAACATATAAAATTAATACTAATTCTTTTTCTACCATTGCAAATGAAAGGGCTTCGTGGTCAAATAATCTTAAGTCTCGTTTTAGCCATACAATTACAATTGGAGTTTTTTTTGTTGTCATATTGTAAACCAATTAACAGATATTTTTAATCATTAAATTCTAATTAGTCAAATTTTATTAAAAAATGATTAGCTAATTTTAATAACCTTTCTTTCTTATCTAAATTCATTTTATCAAAATTCGCAACTAGCATTCTCATTCTTGGATTTTTTACAAAAAAACTCCTATAATTATCAATAAAATTCCAAAAAAGCGAATCCCATATTTCAGACCACTCTCCCTTCTTATAATTACTCATTTTTAATATATAGCTACTCCCGCTTATATATGGTTTTGTAGACATTAATCCTCCATCAGCAAATTGACTCATTCCATAAACATTTGGTACCATTACCCAGTCATAAGAATCAATGAACATTTCCATAAACCATCTATACACCTCATCTGGATCAAATTGGCATAACAACATAAAATTTCCTAATATCATAAGTCGATCAATATGATGTGCATAACCTGTTTTTAATATTTTTTTTATAGAATCATCAACAGGTAAGATACCAGTAGTTCCGTTATAAAATGATTTAGGAATTTTTCTTTTAAAGCCCCAGAAGTTCTTCGTCCTCTCTTCACTGCCTTTAACCGTATAAACTCCCCTTATAAATTCTCTCCAACCAATAATTTGTCTTATGAATCCTTCACATGAATTTAATGGGATATTATTTTTTCTATAAAACAAAATTGTCGCTTCTAAAACAAAATTAATATCTATAAGACCAGTGTTCAATAAAGGTGACAATAAACTATGATTCAGAAAACTTTCTTTATCTACTATCGAATCCTCATATATCCCAAAATCATTAAACCTGTTATTTAGAAAATCTTTAAACCATTTCACTGATTGCTCAAAGTCTGTTGGAAAACTAAAATTTTTGTCTATTTCGCCTGGATTTTCAGAGTAATTTTTTTCAACATAATTCTTAGAATCAAATGATAGGGATGATTCGTAATCAAAAAATTTTATTTGAGGTGCTTTCTTGTCAATTGGATATCTTTCTCTATTCATTGAATCATATGTCCAGTCACCTCCTTCTGGTTTTCCTTGATCATCTATTAGTATGTTTAATTTTTTTCTTTGAAGCTTGTAAAAGGACGTTTGAAAAAACTTTTTCTTTTCGGTTTTGAAAAAATTAAACTCATCATGTGTGGAAATAAACATCGGGGTTTCTAATATAGTCAAGTTTAAATCTAGTTTTTCACATAAAAATTTTACCCTTCTTTCAATCAAATAATCTATTGGATTGATAATCCTTAAAGAATCATATTCAAATGATATTTTTTTTATAAGTCTTCTAATATCTGATAATTCACTTATTGAATCTATATATTCTACATCAAAACCAATACTTTTCATAAATACTTGATATTTTTTCATCGAGAGCCTATGAAAAAACAGTTTTTGTTTATGAAACTTGTATTGGTTAAAAAATAAAAATTCCTCGATTAAAAAAAATTTATTTTTTTTTGAAAATAATGGTGACTTTTCAAATAATTGGTTAGGTAAAATTATTGAAGCTGTCTGATTTATTTTATCCATAAATTCTGAAACTTTTTTTGTGAATCATACTTTTGAGCTTGCCACGACACATCGAATTTTCGGTCTCTGGGGTCATTACCTACTCCCGATACATACATCCAATTACCATAATTACTATGTACGTCATAATCGATGAGTTGAGATTCAAAATAAGCGGCCCCTATCCTCCAGTCAATAAGAAGATTTTTAGAAAAATAAGATGCAACATTTTGTCTTCCTCTATTGCTCATCCACCCCGTTTTTGATAGTTCAATCATATTAGCATTTACAAATGGTTCATTTGTGGTTCCATTTATCCAGGAATCAAGTTTTTCTATTTTATTATCCCAATTATATTTTTTGTTAAGAATACCTTCAATTTGAAAAATTTTATCTCCATGTTTTAAGGAGATATATTTAAAATAATCTCTCCAAATAAGTTCAAATATCAGCCAATATGTAGATTGATTTTTTTTAAATTCATTTTCATATTTTTTTACTTGCCAATATATTTCTCTTGCAGAAAGTGCCCCAAGTGAGAGCCACGATGATAATTTCGAACTATAATCAATCCCCACAAGTCCATTTCGAGTTTGCTTGTAAAATGAAAGTTTATTGGTTTCCCAAAAATAGTATTGAATTCTTTGCATACCTGAATTACTCCCTCCTTCAAAAGGAAAAGCAGAATTAGGATGAGTTTCGAAATTTGTAAAACCCAAATCAGTTAGTAACGGTATTTCAAAATTTTTTAACAATCTATTTTCAGGTGGAAAACATCTGATTTTAGGCAAACATGGTTTTACGCTACAATATTTTTCACATTTTTTTCTAAAGACGGTAAATATTTCAGGTAAATTTTTAATTCCAAATGGAATATCATCTGGATGAAATAAAAATTGGTCATAAAATGAATGGATTTTTATTTCTTCTGAAAGATTTTTTTTTAATCTTTCGGACACAATTCTCTCTTCACTGGTCCATTCATTTTGGTAGTATAAGTCAGTAACTAACAATTTTTCTATCCATCTAGGAATTCCTTCACTAGCACAGTTTTGATCTATTATCAGTGTAATATTGTTCGTAGAAAGTTCTTTTTGTAATTCTCTGAGAGATTCTAATAAAAATTTGGCCCTAAATTTTCCAGATTTTTTAAATCCCCAGTGGGTTTCTTTGAAATGTCTTTTGTCAAATGTATAATACGCGAAAATTTGATCACATTCATTGGAAGCCTTGTAAAATCCATAATGGTCACTTATACGTAAGTCATTTCTTAACCATATTAGAGCAATTCTTTTTTTCTCCTGCATTTTTTACTACAATATTTAACGTTTTTCCAATCACGTTCCCATTTCTTTCTCCAAGTAAAAGGTAATCCGCAACTAATACATATTTTTTGTGGAAGATTAATTTTCAAAACACCCTTCACACTTTGTTTAAAGCTGCTTTATATGTATTTAAACAGCGCTCTCTTGCTTCTTTGTGGTTGACTATTGGTTGTGCGTAATCAGGGTTTTGGAAATTAGGAACCCATTTTTTTATATAATTTAAATCCTTATCAAATTTTTTTATTTGTTCTGAGGGATTGAAAATCCTAAAATAAGGAGCAGCATCAACTCCACATCCGGCAACCCATTGCCAATTACCAATATTACTCGACATTTCGTAGTCAAATAATTTTTTAGCAAAGTAAGCTTCTCCCCAACGCCAGTCTATTAAAAGGTGTTTACATAAAAAACTCCCCACAAGCATCCTTACTCTATTATGCATAAATCCAGTTTTATTTAATTCCCTCATTCCCGCGTCAACTAAAGGATATCCTGTCTCACCAGCACACCATTTTTCAAAATCTTCTTTGTTATTTATCCATTCTATACGATCATACTGTGGTTTAAAGCTTTTATTTTGAGTTTCTGGATAATGCCATAAAATTTGCATAAAAAATTCTCTCCAAATCAACTCTTTTAGAAAAGTTTTGTTAAACCTCGTTGAAGATTTTAATACGACTTTTCTAATACTGACTGTGCCAAATCTTAAAGCAGTTCCTATTCTTGAGGTTTTATCCAAGAATGGAAAGTTTCTAGTTTCTTCATAATTATCAATTATTTGATTATTCAAAACTACTTTTGGCTGGGAAATTTTACTTTTAATAAAACCCAAATCTTCTAATGAACAACTTTGAAGTTTGCTTTCATTGTAAAAATTATCTAATAATTCTTCGGAAGGGAAATTTTTTATGGTTTTGGATTGAAACTGTAACAACCATTTTTTTGAATAAGGTGTATATACTTTGTAGGGAGAACCATCGTCTTTTACTATTTCATTTTTCTCAAATATGACTTGATCTTTATACATTTCAAAGTCTATCCCCTTTTGATTTAAAAGTTTTTTTATCTCTTTATCTCTTTTAATTGCATACGGCTCATAATCTTCATTACAAATTACCTTATCTATTTTCCAATTGTTAGTAATTTGATCAAAAATAGCCATAGGGGTGCCATGATATATTCCGACGTTACATCTGTTCCTCTTCATAGCAACATCTATAGCACCCAAGGCTAATAAAATAAATTCAACACGTGCATCTTTTTTAGGTAATTTTTTTAAAATTGAGGGATCAAAAATAAAAATGGGAATCACTTTACTTTCACCTTTCAAAGCTTTATACAATCCATGATTATCTTCTAATCTTAAATCACGTCTAAACCAAAACAAAGTGAATTTTTTCACGCATTTATGTTTTCAAATTTCCTATACCTCCGTCGAGTTGTAAAACTTTTCCTGTCATCCAACTACTTTCAGTTCCAAGAAGAAATGCTGCAGCTTGTGCTATTTCTTTTGCACTTCCAATTCTTCCCAAAGGATGCCTTTCATTTGCTTTTTCTAATTTTGATTCATTGTTTAAAAATTTTGATGCCAAAGGAGTGTCAACTAAAGAAGGAGCTATAGCATTTACCCTTATTCTAGGAGCAAATTCAGCAGCTAATGACCTTGTTAGTCCTTCTATGGCTCCTTTAGAGGAAGCAACGGAACTGTGGAATGGCATTCCTGTTTGAACAGCTACAGTACTAAAAAATATAACAGATGCATTTCCACTGTTACTTAAATTACTTAGAACAGACTTTAGAGAATTAATTGCACCTATGACATTGATTTGAAAGTCTTTTTCAAATGCTTCAGAACTTAAACCTTTAAATGGACGTAGATTTATACTTCCCGGGCAATAAACAAATCCATCAATTGTATCAGGTAGGGAAGAAATTTCTAAATTTTGTGTTGTTGCATCATATGGTATATGAGTAGCTTTTATATTTATCAGATTTTCACTAGATCTACTAGCTATATATACTGAATTTAAGGGTGATAATATTTCTGCAAGAGCTAATCCAATTCCAGAACTCCCTCCTATTATAAGTATGTTTTTTTCTTTTATCATGATTTGTAAGGTCCAAATATTTCTATCAGTGCGTTTTTTCTGTATTCAAAAATTTCTTTAAGCTTGGGAGATACAATTAAAGGGTGAGCAATCTTTCCAAGTATTCCAAATGGTATCTTATAATCAACTATATCAATCATTTCCACACCTTTGTTTATAGTTTTTAAGAAATGTTTATGGTGCCACAATTCATATGGTCCAAAGCGTTGCTCATCAACAAAATAATTATCCTTATCAACGTGGGTTATTTCAGTGACCCATCTAGTTGGTATCCCAAAAACTGGTGTAACTATGTATTGTATTATTTGACCTGCAAACATTTTTTCTTCTGCACCACTTGTTATTTTAAAACCCATATAATCAGGTGTTATTCTTTTTAGGTTTTTGGGATCAGATAAAAAATTCCATGCTTCAGATTTTGAAATAGGTAAATTTTGAATCGTTTTCAAACGATAAATTGTCATAGCACCAATTTAGAATCAAAGTTACAAAATGTTTAATGATTTATTTTATTTATTAAACAAATATTTTTTAACAATTATCAATATTTCAATATTGATATTAACATTTGAATAGTTTTAAAATTATATTTGAAAAAACAAAATGATGAAAAAAATAATATTTATTACCCTTATAAGTAGCAGTTTAACTTTTTCTCAAATCCAAACACCTCAGGCAAGTCCAAGCGCAAAAATTGAACAAACAGTAGGTTTAACAAAAGTAAATATCGAATATTCTCGTCCAGCAATGAGAGGTAGAGTTATTATGGGTGATTTAGTTCCATATGGTGCAATATGGAGAACAGGAGCCAACGCTAATACTAAAATTACATTTAGTGACGATGTAAAAATTGGAGATGGAATATTAAAAGCTGGAACCTATGCAATTTATACAAGGCCAAACAATTTTACCTGGGATATATACTTTTACAGTAAATACGATAATTGGAATGTACCAAAAAAATGGGATGAGTCAAAAGTAGCAACTCAATTAAGAGTGAATACAAATTCTATAAAACCTTCTGTTGAAAATTTTACAATTTCTATAGATAAAATTACAAATAACAGTGCAGTATTGAAATTTTCATGGGAAAACACTCAAATATCAGTTCCTTTTGAAGTACCAACTGATAAAAAAACCATGGCTTCTATTGAAAAGGTAATGAGAGAAAATCCTAACTGGAGGGACTATTATAATGCGGCAATTTATTACAGAGAAAGCAATCGAGATTTAGAAAAGGCTAAAGAGTGGATGGCTAAGGCTATTGAACTTGATGGTGGAAAATATTTTGTTTACAGACAACAAGCGCTCATTCTTGCTGCTTTAAATGATAAAAAAGGCGCAATTGTTGCATCAAAAAAATCTCTTGAGTTAGCAAAAAAAGAAGGTAATCAAGATTATATTAGGCTAAATACAAAAGCCATTAAAGAATGGTCAAAATAATTTTTTAGTTTTTTTTAATTTTTTTCTCGATAAAAAATATTTAGAAGCAAACCAAAAATAACTAAGAAGGCACCTAAAAGATGTAAAACCGAATATTTTTCATCAATTATTGTAAATCCAATTATAAGAGTAAAAACTATCTCAATATATTTAAAGGGTGCTATTAAATGGACTTCTTCATTTTGAAATGCTTTGGTCATAAATAGTTGTCCAAAAAACCCAAAAATTCCTAATGAAATTAGTAGAATATAGTCAGATATACTAGGTGTTTTCCAGCTAAAAAAACTTCCAACCCCACCTATACAAGTTGCAAAAAGCATAAAGTAAAATACAATTACATAAGAATTGTCTCCCTTACCAATTTTCGAAATTAAAATATAAACCACTGCAGAAAAAAAAGATGCAACCAATACAATTATAATTCCCATATTAGATCCTGAAGGATCAAAATTTCTAATAAGAAAAACACCTATAAAAGAAATTAAAAAAAATAGCCACTGAAAAGGTTTTATAATTTCAGACAAAAAGAAAGTTGCAAGAATCGCAGCAAAAATTGGAGAGACATAGCGAATGGTTACCGCGCTCCCAATTGAAATATAATGTGCCCCCCAATAAAAAAAACACATAGCTATAACTCCTGATAAAGCTCTGAAAATTAAAAGCTTTTTTTGGTTACCCCATAGATATACATTTTTAGTTTTTAAAATTAAAAATGTTATTATTAATGACCCTAGTGATCTAAAAAAAACAAGCTGGAAAGTAGAATAATCTATTAGATATTTAATCAAAATATTCATTATTGCGAAACTCATAGTACTGAGCAGCATAAATCGAATCGCTTTGACGAAATTGGAATTCAAATTTTCTTGCAAATATTAAAAAGTAAATTTGGAAAGACTAATGATTTGTTCAAAACTCAAAATATATTCTATCTTCGAATAAGAAACTAATTTTTTGTTTGAATTACCTTTTATTGATTTTTTCTTAGCTGCTTTTTGCTCTTTTCTTTTGGGTTTGTCAAAATCTGGTATCAAAGGTATTGCAGCTTTAATTGTTACTGGATTCGTTTTAGTTTATGGTGCGAAAGCTTCAACTGGAATCCTTATGCCACTTTTATTGGTAGGTGACGTTTTTGCTATTATCTATTATAAACGTCATGTAAAATGGAATCATATTTTAAAATTAATACCATGGATGGTTTTAGGTGTGCTAATTGGAGTCTTAGGCGGGAACTATGTATCTGAAGAGATTTTTAAGTACGGTATGGCTTTAATTATTTTATTTAGTGTAGGCCAAATGTATTATTGGGAAAACAGAAAAAATAAAAAAATTCCGACTCACTGGAGTTTTGGGAGTAGTATGGGAATTCTTGCTGGTTTCACTACCATGGTTGGAAATTTAGCAGGTGCTTTTACTAATATTTATTTTCTGGCTATGCGTCTTCCAAAAAATATCTTCATAGGAACGGCAGCTTGGTTATTTTTTGTAATCAACTCTTTTAAAATTCCTTTTCATGTGTGGTCTTGGAACACTATTAATAAAATTTCAATAGTTAAAAGTTTGGAATTAGTTCCATTTGTCATTTTAGGTCTTCTTTTAGGTGTATTTGTTGTAAAAAAAATCAATGATGATGGATATAGAAAACTAATTCTTTTTTTTACAGCATTAGGAGGGATTGCTATTTTGTTTAATTAGACTTAAAAATATTCACCACCTCGCTTATTGTTTTTATGTCACTTTCTCTCAAATTTTGTTTTAAAAATGATAAATTTTTATTGACCCCAGAGGGTGGTTTTAAATCAGTAATATATGTACTACCAGACAAATGTATAGAGTTGAATCCTGCATTTTTAAAATCAACACAATTGTCTCTGTCAACACCACTCCCTGGCATTATGGAGATTTTATGACCAAATTTATCATTCCATCTTTTAAGGTTGTCAATTCCGTCGATAGCTTTTTCCTGCTGGCCGGAAGAAAGAATGCAATCGAAACCTAACTCAATTAAATCATGTATAGCTTTTTCAGGATTCAAAATCACATCAAAAGCTCTATGAAAAGTAAGGAATTTCGTACCTACAATTGATTTTAATCTCTCAAGTAAATTATAATCAAGCTCAAAGTCCTTATTATGCATTCCAATTACAATTCCATGACATCCTAGAGCAATTGCATTCTCTATATTTTGTTCAATTATTTTAATTTCAGAAGCGGAATAAAAAAAATGTCCTTGACGGGGTCTAATCAGGCAATGTATAGGTAAAAAATTATCTTCTAATGATTGCTTTATTAATCCTAAAGAGGGTGTTAACCCTCCAATTTCTAAAGCAGAGCAAAGTTCAATTCTATCTGCTCCTGCTTGGGATGCGTTTTTAATTGATAAAAGAGATGAAGCACAAACTTCAACTATCATCTGTTTTAATTAAAGTTAAACAAAAATAAAGGTAGTGAGTAAATAGTAAATATTTCACTTCTTTATTCTTTTTATAGTTCAAAATTGTTGTTACTTTAGTTTTGTATGAATAGGCGGGATTTTATAGATAAGAGCTCATTATTATTTCCTAGTATGTTAGTTTCACCTAAAATAATTGGTGATTTAGATGTAAAAAAGATTAAAACAGGAAACAAAAGAATTTCCTCTCCATACGTGATCAGCACATGGAATGTACCAGAGGCTAATTTAATTGCTG
>Ga0160423_10001522_pt1 | contig 19395 bp, 15 predicted proteins | sample CRUFie14St8metaG_FD_108191 | JGI IMG/M metagenome (GOLD analysis project Ga0160423, IMG submission 108191) | Marine microbial communities from the Costa Rica Dome - CRUD Field 142mm St8 metaG | ecosystem: Environmental > Aquatic > Marine > Oceanic > Photic zone | place: Costa Rica: the Eastern... | reverse complement strand
CATGTACATTGGCCCACAAGGAATAGTTCACGGTACAACAATTACAATATTAAATGCATTTAGGAAAATAAAAAAAAATCCAAGTGGTTGCATATTTCTTACAGCAGGGTTAGGTGGTATGAGTGGGGCTCAACCAAAGGCAGGAAACATTGCTGGTTGTATAACAATATGTGCAGAGGTTAATTCAAAAGCCATTAAAACAAGACATGAACAGGGATGGGTTGATGAAGTCATTAATAATGTTAATGAACTTGTAAAAAGAACTAAAAAGGCTAAAAAAAATAAAGAAGTTGTTTCTATTGCTTATCAAGGAAATGTCATTGAGGTTTGGGAAGCCTTTTTTAAAGAAAATATTTTTGTTGAAATTGGAAGTGATCAAACATCCTTACACAATCCATGGGCAGGGGGTTATTACCCAATTGACCTTACATTTGATGAGGCAAATGAAATGATGAGTAAAAACCCAAAAAAATTTAAAGCATTAGTTAAAAAAAGTTTAATTCGTCATGCACAAATTATAAAAAAACATACAGACAATGGGACGTATTTTTTTGATTATGGAAATGCATTTCTTTTAGAGGCCTCAAGAGCAGGAGCCGCCATTATGAAAAATAATGGTACTGATTTCATATATCCAAGCTATGTACAAGATATAATGGGTCCAATGTGTTTTGATTATGGTTTTGGACCTTTCAGATGGGTTTGTGCATCAGGATCAAAAAATGATTTGGCTAAGACTGATAAAATTGCTTGCGAGGTCCTAGAACAATTAATTAAAGATGCTCCAATTGAAATCCAACAACAAATGAAGGATAATATTCAATGGATTAAAGGTGCTCAAAAAAATAATCTTGTAGTTGGATCTCAAGCAAGAATATTATATGCTGACTCCGTTGGAAGAATAAAAATTGCAGAAGCTTTCAACAAAGCAATCAAAAATGGAGATATTGGACCCATTATCTTAGGTCGTGATCATCATGATGTTTCTGGAACAGATTCCCCATACAGAGAAACTAGCAATATATATGACGGATCAAAATTTACAGCTGATATGGCCATACAAAATGTAATTGGAGATAGCTTCAGAGGAGCTACATGGGTTAGTATCCATAATGGCGGTGGTGTTGGATGGGGTGAAGTTATAAATGGGGGATTTGGTATGGTTATTGATGGATCTGAAGAGTCAGATCGAAAACTAAAATCAATGTTATTTTGGGATGTAAATAATGGGATTGCGAGGAGAAATTGGGCACAAAACAGCGGTGCAACTTTTGCAATTAAAAGGTCAATGGAAATTGAGCCTGATTTGAATATCACAATCCCCTACAGTGTAGATGAAGACCTTCTTAACGAAATATACCAAACATGATAAAAAATCATTTATTTTATTTATTCTTTTTTTTAATTATTTCATCATGCAGTTCAGTTCAAGTGGCTGTGGACTATGACCGTTCAGTAAATTTTTCTTCCTATGAAAGTTTCAATTTTTTTAAAGATGGAATAAAAAAAGTAAAAATTAGTGATTTAGATAAGCGCAGAATATTAAGTGCTATTGAAAATGAATTAATTTTAAAAGGACTAAAAAAATCAGATAGTCCAGATATTCTTATAAATATAATAGCGAAAGAACGTAATGAAATAAATATATATAATCAAAACCTTGGTATGTGGGGGTGGGGATGGGGACCAACTTTTGGATTAAACCAAACTAATATTTCCAATTCAAAAAATGGAACACTCATTATTGACTTTATTGATTTTAATAAAAAAGAATTGTTTTGGCAAGGTGTAGGTGATGGTTATTTAACAAGCAGAATGGAGCTTAAAGAAGAAAGAATAAAAGAATTTGTAAGAGCTATATTAGATAAGTTCCCACCAGAAAAAAAATAATTTAATTATGATTTTACATCAAGTGAATCGCGAAGAGAATTTCCAATTAACATAAAAGACATAACTAATAACAATATACACATCCCTGGAATTAAAGCTAAATAAGCATTACCTAAAATTATTTCATTATAATGTTCTTTTATGATAGCCCCCCAGCTGGACATTGGAGGTTGTGCCCCAATACCCAAAAAACTCAATCCACTTTCAATTAAAATAGCCGCAGCAAAATTTGCAGCCGTTATAACTATTATTGGAGATGTAATATTTGGAACTATATGCCTATAAATAATTCGAAAATCTGTATAACCGAGAACATTTGCAGCTGAAATAAATTGCTGTTGTTTAATATTAATTACCTCTCCTCTAACAACCCTTGCAACCTCAACCCACATAGTTAATCCAACCGCAACGAAAACTTGCCAAAAACCCTTGCCTAGACCAAGTGTTATTGCTATAACGAGAAGTAAAGTTGGTACTGACCATGTAACATTTATAATCCACATAATTATTGAATCTATCCTACCTCCATAATAACCTGCAATACTTCCAAAAAAAATGCCTAAAATTAAAGAAATAGAAACTGCGACAAATCCAATAGACAATGAAATTCTAGACCCAATAATTATTCTACTTAAAAAATCCCTTCCAAACTTATCAGTCCCTAGTAAAAATTTTTTTTTTATAACTAGTGGTGGATTTCCAGATGATATCATAAGAAATTCCTCTATATTTTTTTTTGAATTAAATTCTTTAAAAAAAATCTTGTTACCCTGAATTCTATATGTTGATATTGGTATTTCAATATCTGGGTATTTATTTCCAAAAAATAATCTATCTAGTTTTGATTGATTTTTTGAAGGATTTGATTTCTGAATAAGCATTAGAGTATTAAACCCAGGAGATTTAGAGTGAATACTCAAATGCATTTGATTAGAATTCTTTGAAGAGTCAGGCGCAATTACGTATGCAAAAATTGCAGTAATAACTACGAGGATAATAAAAAATAAACTACTTAAACCTATAAAATTATTTTTGAACTTTTTCAAGAAAGATGATGAAAGCTCTGACATATCTATATTTTATTGTCTAAACAAAGATACATTATCATTATTTTGAGTAAATATTAGATCTTTAAGAACATTTAATGCTTCTTCCATGTATATATCATTACTGAGTGACTCATGCCAACGCTGACGATTAAGTTTAAGAACTGAATCTTGATCTAAAAAAATAGCATCACTTGAAAGCGATGAAAATACTAAACCTGTTTTGTAATTTGACAAAGAATCATACCTTTTAGATTCTATCTCGCTTAAACTTAAATCATTACTAAAGCTGTCGTAATTTAAACTAAAAATATCCTTTGAACGGGTTTTTTTTATCCATTTTGCACTTTCATCAATTAATTTTAAAGTTGGGTTATTTCTAACGCGATTTCTGCTTTTTTCAATTATAAAATCATAGTTAATTGGATTTTTCCATTCTCTATAAGATGCGGGCTCAATTTCATCCCAAGGTAAAGGATTTTCTTGATCTTTTTCTCCAGTTTCTACATATGAATACCTATTTGGTAATACAATATCACTTTTCACTCCTTCTAATTGAGTAGATCCGCCGTTGATTCGATAGTACTTTTGTGTAGTAAATTTCAAAGCCCCCATATCTCCATTAGTATTATTTCTTACCATTTTGTTTAAATCAATAATATTTTGAACTGTTCCCTTACCATAAGTTTGTTTGCTTCCAATAATAACTGCTCTTTTATAATCTTGCATTGCTGCAGCTAATATTTCTGACGCAGAAGCTGAAAATTCATTTACTAAAATTACCAATGGCCCATCCCAAACTACATTTGGATCACGATCTCTTAAAACCTCTTTATCAAATCCAGTAGATCGAACTTGGACAATAGGACCTTTATCAATAAATAATCCTCCAATATCGACAACAGTTTTTAGTGAACCTCCACCATTATTTCTAAGATCAAGAACTAAACCATTCATCCCCTCCTCTTTTAAATTTAGAATTTCATTTTTTAAATCAGTGCTAGCATTACGACTGTTTAAATCTTTAAAATCTATATAAAACTTTGGCAAATTTATAATTCCAAAAATAAAACCATCATTTTTCCAAATACTAGATTTAGCATAAGTTTCTTCCAATTCTATTTCATCTCTAGGAATTTTTAGATCTTCAATTTTTCCATCAACTCTTCTAAGAGTTAAAATTACATTAGTGCCTTTTGGACCTTTAATGAGCTTTACGGCATCATCTAAGCGTTTACCTAAAACACTTATTCCTTCTGACTCATCTTCTTGACGAACCTTTAAAATAACATCACCAACTCGTAATTTGTTTTGACGCCACGCAGAACCTCCCGAAATAAGCTCTGTAATTCTGATCTCATTCATTTTTTTCTCCAAACGAGCTCCAATCCCTTCATATTTTCCAGACATTGAAGCATCAAAACGATCTTTATCTTGGGGAGCAAAATAATAAGTGTGTGGATCAAATGATTCGGCAATTGAATTGACATAAATTGACAACCAATCATCTCTCCTAAGATCATTGAAATAAATAGCTGTTTGCTCTAAATCACTTAAAGTTGAATTTCTTGATTCTTTTTCAAAATCTTCTAATGTTTTGGGCAAATAATCTGAATTGTCTTTTAAGCTCTCATCATTTGACAATAATTCGTGAAAATTTGTAAGTGAATTGAATTTTAATCTTTTCCGCCAACGATCAATCATTTCTTTTTTTGAATTAACATAATCTAAATTATCACTATTTGACTGAAATTCTTCTTCAATTTCATAACTAAAAGGCTTACTTAAAATGTCATTATATATAGTAATCGACTCATTAATCCTTTGATTTAATTTATCATAAACAATATTAAAAAATTCTGTGTCATAATTTTGAATTTGGTCATCCAATTCTTCTTCGTACAGCTTAAATATCTCAATATCAGACTGATAAAAATAATGTTTAAAGGGATCAATACGAGTTAAAAAACGCTCATAAACCTCTTTCGAAAATTTATCATTGATTTCCATTGGTTGAAAATGACCTTGCTCTAAAAGATAAGTTATCAATTGCATCAACAATTTATCCTTATTTGGATTTTCAAAAGTTTTTGAAGTAAAACTACAAGAAGCGATTGCAATAAAAATTGCAAGAAGCAATAATTTAAAATTTCTTTGCATGTAATTTTTTTTATTATAAATAATTCTAAAAATAAATTAAATTATGTATTTACATATTTATTAATTTATAATTTTTTGTTAAAGGCTATTAAAACATGACATGAGTTACAAATTACTTACTTTTGCAAATGAAAACAAATAAAAATGCTCAAAAAACCTCTCATACTAGTAACAAATGATGATGGTATCACTGCACCAGGAATTAGAACGCTAATTAAAATAATGAATTCAATTGGAGATGTTGTTGTTGTAGCTCCTGATAGCCCTCAAAGTGGTATGGGTCATGCAATAACAATTAATGAAACACTCTATTGTAATAAAGAAAAAATTAACGATGGCCCTCAAAGAGAATTTAGTACTTCCGGTACACCCGCAGATTGTGTAAAACTAGCAGTACATGAACTATTAGATAGAAGACCAGACTTGTGTGTTTCAGGAATTAATCATGGATCTAACTCTTCAATTAATGTTATTTACTCAGGAACTATGAGTGCAGCCATTGAAGCTGGCATGGAAGGTATTCCTGCAATTGGCTTCTCTCTTTTAGATTATAGTTGGGATGCAGATTTTAGTGTATTTGAAAAATACATCAAGAAAATATGTTTTACAGTATTAAATTTCGGAATAAAAAAGGGGGTGGTGCTCAATGTTAATTTTCCAAATCCAAAAAAAAATAGTATAAGAGGAATTAAAATCTGTCGCCAAGCAGATGCTAATTGGTTAGAAAAATTTGACAAGAGAAAAAGCCCATTAGGAAGAGATTATTATTGGTTATCTGGTGAGTTTGTAAATCACGACAAAGGAAAGGATACTGACGAGTATGCTCTATCTAAAGGATATATATCAATTGTTCCTGTGCAATTTGATTTAACAGCTCACAAAGAAATTGAAGAACTGAAAAAATGGAGATTAAATGATTAAAAAAGATATTTTTATTGGATTTTTAACTGGTATCGTTGCAAATTCATTAGGACTATTTCTGATATGTCTTATCACATCAAAAAGATCAATAATTCACAATCAAGTCTTTAAAGTATTCAATGCCGCCATAGCTGAAAATTTTATTGGAAAGCTAATCAGTCTAGGTGCAATTATGAACTTAATTTGTTTTTTTTATTTTTTAAAAAACAATGATGATTCAAAGGCAGCAGGAGTTCTCACCGCAACCTTATTCATCGCTTTTTTTACATTATTAATTAAATTTAAATGAAATACTATATCATTGCAGGAGAAGCATCAGGAGATTTACATGGTTCAAATTTGATGAAAGCGATTAATAAGATTGATAATAGCGCAGAATTCAGATTTTGGGGTGGTGATCTTATGAAATCTGTTGACGACAACCTTGTAAAACATTACAAAGAATTAGCTTTTATGGGGTTTCTTGAAGTGATATTAAATCTAAAAACAATAATTAGTAATATTAACTTTTGTAAAAAAGATATTAATAAATTTAAACCTGATTGCATAATATTTATAGACTATCCAGGTTTTAATTTAAGAATAGCTAAATGGGCAAAATCAAATGGCATAAAAACACACTACTATATTTCGCCTCAAATATGGGCTTGGAAAGAAAACAGAATAAATCAAATTAAACGTGATATTGACTACATGCATGTTATTTTACCATTTGAAAAAGTGTTTTATGAAGAAAAGCATAACATGGATGTAAACTTTGTTGGTCATCCACTAGTTGATGAAATTTCAAAAAGAAAAAATTTAAAAAAACAAAGTTTTCTTAAAAAATATAATCTGTCAGAAAAACCAATTGTTGCTTTATTACCAGGAAGCAGAAAACAAGAAATAAGAAAAATGTTAAAAATTATGCTTTCAGTTGTGGATGATTTTTCTGAATATCAGTTTGTGATTGCAGGAGCACCAAGTCAGAAAAGTCTATTTTATAAATCTTTCATTAAAACAAAATCTGTAAAATTTATAGATAATGCAACATATGATTTACTTAACTGTTCAAAAGCAGCTATAGTTACTTCTGGAACTGCTACACTAGAAACTGCTCTGTTTAAAGTTCCTCAAATAGTTTGCTATAAATCCAGCTGGATGTCTTATCAAATAGGTAAAAGACTAGTAAATCTAAATTTCATTTCATTAGTAAATCTTATAATGGATCGTGAGGTTGTTTGTGAACTTATTCAAGATAAACTTAATAAAAGAAATCTTTCTAATGAATTGAAAAAAATCTTATCACCTAAAAAAGTAAATAAAATAAAATCAGATTATGTAAAATTAAATAAAAAATTAGGAGGTGTAGGTGCTAGTGAAAAAGTTGCAAGATCAATATTTGAGTCACTATTTTAAGGAGAAAAACTTGGTTTAAATGATTTTCTAAATGAATTGAAAGCTTCTTGACTTTTTAAATTTTTATAATAATCCTCCCCAAAAAGTTTTAAAAAAAACTCTAATTTACTTGGGGGTTTATAACCTGGAATTGGAGCTAAAAATTCACCCTTTTCGCCCAAAAACAAGATTGTAGGATAAGATCTTACGCCAAAATATTGCGCAAGTTGATGTTGACTATTTCTTCGTCTAGATTTTGCTGGATCATAATTTGGATTTGAAAACTGTTTTCCCTTAAAATTTACAATTTCGTTCCCCTCAGCATTAAACTTTACAGCATAAAAATTAGTATTTACGTATTCTGCTAGACTTTTATTTGAAAAAGTATTACGATCTAGCATTCGGCAAGGACCACACCATGCAGTGTACATATCAATAATAATTTTCTTTGGATATTGTTTTTGAAGCCTAGCTGCTTCATCCATAGTGATCCAGTTAATTTCTTGGGCTGAAATTAATAAAGGAAGAAAAAAAAGCCCGTGTAACAAAAACTTTATGTAACTATTTATAATACTTTTCATAAAAATTAGTTCTTTTATTTTTATCGTAACCTTTTGTCTTTTTCACAAACTCGTTTCTTTGACCGGTATTTTTAAAAACCCAGATACATACTGAGTCATTACTATGATAAATTGCTTTTAATTCATCATCAATACTATTTAAATACTCAGGAATATCAGCTTTTATGCAAATCATTACCGCTAATTTTTATTGTCCTAACAAAGTTATGAAAACATTCCTTGGTCTAGCATTATTTCTATGTTCACATAAGTAAATGCCTTGCCAAGTACCCAATTGTGGAACTCCATCTCTTATTGGAAAACTAACTGATGATCCTAAAATACTGCTTTTTATGTGTGAAGTCATATCATCAGGACCCTCATGAACATGGGTATAATGCTGATCTTCTTCTGAAACTAGTTTATTAAAATGAGTTTCGAAATCTTTACGGACACTTGGATCAGCATTTTCATTTATAGTTAAACTTGCTGAAGTATGTTTAATAAAAACATGAACTATACCACTCTTTTTTGGCAATTCACTCAGAATATATCTTGTTATCAAATGAAATCCTCTTGAAAATTGTGGCAGTTCTATTTCCTTTTGAAAAACCATATTTTATTGCATTTGTTATTAACGTATGCCGTGCATCAGTTTTTTAACAACCGGGTGCATAAAGGCTGAAAAGACGCCCAAGCCAACCGCTACAGCGGTGAGAATCCAAAAGAAATAACTCAAGCCGTGAGCTTCTGCGATGCCTTCTGAAGCCTCTCCAAATACGCCTGCCAATTTCATTCCAATAGCGACAGCTAGAGACCAAATACTAAACATCATGGCAATCATTCGGCCTGGTACCAATTTACTCACGTAAGACAAGGCGACTGGCGAGACACAAAGCTCACCCATGGTATGAAAAAAGTAAACCAATATCAACCATATCATACTCACTGAGGCCGTTTCTGCGCCTACTGGAATATCTGAAGCTCCAATAGCAACACATGCCATTCCAACACCTAAAAGTACCATTCCTATGGCATACTTCATGTTTGCGGTTGGATTGTACTTGCTGCCCCACCACTTCGAAAAGAGAGGAGCAAAGGCAATGATAAATAAAGAGTTTAAAACACCAAACCAAGACGCTGGAACTTCCGCGATTTCTTTTTCAAATTCGGCATTTAACATCCAAATAGAAATGGCCCAAATGATGATAAAACTTAGTGCTAAAATAATATTTGAAAGTGCATATTTGGCAAAAGTTTTATTGAACAATAAAATCAAAACCCAAGTGATGATTCCCAAGGGGATAATTGTCATAAGCGAGTTAACGACCTTAAAAATATCGGCGGCATTGCCTTCTAAAATGCGTTGGGTGTAATCTTTTGCAAAGATGGTCAGACTGCTAGGAGCTTGTTCAAAAATGGCCCAAAAGAAAATCGTTATAAAAGCAAAAAACATTACGGCTAACATACGGTCTCTCGTAATTTTATCATAGCGTGGAATTCTAATGACCAATAATAAAACAAACAACAAAAGCGCAGTGATAATGGCCGCATTTGAGCCTGAGGTCCCAAACATTTGAAAATCAAATAAATTATAGGCGCCTTCTGAAATTTTAGACACGGGGTCATTTAAAATCCAAGCCAATCCAAGAACAGAAGCGACTCCAATAAGGGTTAATTGAATATTTGTAAACGGGTTGAGTTTGGGTTCGTCGGCAGAAAGTGTTTCAGAAACCGCTTCGGTTTTGATGGGTTTTTTTCCGATGTCTCCAAAAATATTTTGGGCCAACCAAAATTGCAGCAATCCAAAAAGCATAAAGATTCCCGCCAGACCAAAGCCCCAACGCCATCCTATTTTCTCACCGAGATAGCCACACAATAAAATGCCTAAAAATGCACCGGCGTTAACCCCCATGTAGAAAATGGTATATGCACCGTCTTTCTGATCGTCTCTCCCTTTGTACATTTGAGAAATAATGGAGGTCATATTGGGTTTAAAAAAACCACTACCAAATACCAAAAGCGTCAAGCCAGTGTAAATGAAAAATGGCGTTTCTAATGCCATGGAACCGTGTCCCAAAGTCATGAGTAGGGCACCTATTACAACCGCATAACGATAGCCAATAATTTTATCGGCAAAATACCCTCCAATGAGTGTGGACAAATAGACCAATGAGGTATAAGTTCCAAAAATCGCATAGGCATATTCTCTAGGCCATCCCCAGCCCTCATCCATTAGTGAGGCCGTGAAAAACATGACAAGCAAGGCTCGCATGCCATAATAGGAAAAACGTTCCCACATTTCTGTGAAAAATAACACGAAAAGCCCCGCCGGGTGTCCAAGGACTTTATCTTTAAAGAGTTGATCAATTGCTGTACTCATTTTTTTGTTTTTTAGGATTCTAATGTTATGTCTTCTGCTCCGTTGGTAAGTCTTTTGAGAGGTTTAAGAATTAAAACAACCAAAATACCAAAAATTGTACAGAAAATTGCTATTCCTGTAAAGATTGTAAACTCTCCAAAATCAGAAGCCGATTCACCTAAAAGACCGGCGACTTTATTGCCCAGTCCTGTGGCTGCAAAATAGGCACCCATCATAAATGCCATCCAACGCTCAGGTGCAAGTTTTGTAATGAATGATAAGGCTACTGGTGAGGCACACAATTCTCCCAACGTATGGAATAAATAAGCAAAAATCAACCAATACATTGCAGAAGACCCAGTGCTTTCATATTCCATAGAAGCTGCCGACATAAAAAAGAAGCCCCAGCCCATTATAATTACGCCAATAGCCATTTTAAACAATGATGATGATTCTTTATTTCTATTTTTCCACCATACCCAAAAACTGCCAACAATGGTTGCAAATATTAAAATAAAAATTGCATTAACAGATTGAAACCAACTTGCAGGCACCATAAAGTCTCCTAAAGATAAATCTGTTTTTTGATAGGTATAAACATTTAGCAAGCCACCTGCTTGCTCAAAAGCCCCCCAGAATATTATAATGATTAAAAATGAAAGGTAAGTCACTAAAATCCTGTCTTTTTCAATTTTATTTCCATCATTGTATACAACAATTCCAACACCAACGGCAAATGCCAAGCCAATGACCAAGAGACCATAAGACCAAGACTCACCAATAAACCAAATACCAAGCCCAATGAGGACAGTCATGGCAAAGCCAATGATTGAGTTTGAATGCTTAAAAATTGCTAACAGTAAATTTTGAGTGTCGCCTTTTTCATCAGATGATCTTTCATCAACAACAAGATTTCCCACATGCTTTAAATGCTTTTGACCATACCAATAGGTTAACTGACCCAACGCCATTCCAATGCCAGCCATTGCAAAGCCATAATGCCAGCCAATATTTTCACCCATATAACCAACGGCCAAAGCGGCAACAGCAGCCCCTAAATTAATGCCCATATAAAAGATATAAAAGCCCATATCGCGTTTATTTTGCTCGTTTTTAGGATACAATCCGCCCACCATTGTTGAAATGTTTGGCTTGAGCATTCCAACCCCCATCACAATGAGAATCAAACCTGTATAAAAAGCCCACATTTGTTCAATAGCAAGTACACTGTGGCCTGCAACAAGAAGCATTCCGCCCACAAAAACAGATTTTCTTTGACCTAAGATTTTATCGGCTATGATGCCACCCGGTATGGAGGCAACATAAACAAACATAGTGTACCAACCATAAAGTGCAATAGCACTGTCATTTGCCCAACCCAATCCTGGATTGTCAGAACCCGTCTCAGCGACAAGATAAAGGACTAAAATTGCACGCATGCCATAATAGGAAAAACGCTCCCACATTTCTGTTAAAAAAAGAATGTAAAGTCCTATAGGATGCCCAAATATTTGTTTCTGATTTTCTAATGTTGTTTTTGTTGACATAATCTGTTCTTTATCAAAGGGTTAATTTACGATTTAATTTTATTTACTTGAAATTTTATCACCTAATGTTTTGGTAAGGAAATTGGTCATTTTCTTATACAAATGTAAGCGGGTATTCCCGCCATAAATTCCATGGTTTTTATCTGGATAAATAGCCCACTCAAATTGTTTGTCGGCCTGCACAAGCGCCTCGACCATGCGCATGGTATTTTGCAAATGCACATTGTCATCAGCAGAGCCGTGAATCAACAAATAATCGCCTTCTAATTTTTCAGGATAATTAAAGGGTGAATTATCGTCATAACCATCCGCATTTTCTTGAGGAGTTCGCATATAACGTTCTGTGTAAATCGTATCGTAAAAACGCCAATTAGTCACCGGGGCGACCGCAATGGCCATTTTAAAAATGGAACTGCCCTTCAATAAACAATTCGTACTCATTTGACCCCCAAAACTCCAGCCCCAAATCCCAATGCGGCTTTCATCTATAAAGGGTAGTTTTGATAACTGCTTAGCTGCGGCAATTTGGTCTTCTGTTTCGTATTTCACCAAATTCATATAGGTGACTTTCTTAAAATTAGCACCTTTAAAGCCAGTGCCACGGCCATCAACACAAACCACATAATAGCCTTGCTGCGCCAACATTTGATACCAATAGTCATTAGAGTCATTCCATCGATTGGCGACTTCTTGGGAGCCAGGCCCCGAATATTGATACATCAGCATTGGATAGGATTTATTGGGGTCAAAACCTACGGGTCTGATCGTCCACATGTTCAAATCGTTTCCATTGATTGTAAGGGTGCTAAAAACCTTATCAGAAATGGTATAGGCTCCTAACTTTTCAACTAATGCATCATTGGTTTTGATGATTTTTAAAACCTGGCCATCCAAACTGCTGTTTAGGGTGTAAATTGGAGGGGTGATAGCACTTGAAAAAGTATTGATATAATAGCTAAAATCGGCACTAAATGCAGCGGCATTGGTGCCGGTTTTTACCGAAAGGCGGCGTTTCTTTTTTCCATTCAAACCAATCGCATAAACATCTCTATTGATGGAACCATTTTCAACCGACTGGTAATAAATGCGTTTATTGCTTTCATCGCAACCGTAATAGGCAGTTACTTCCCAATTGCCTTGGGTCAATTGGTTGATGAGTTTGCCTTTTTTACTATAATGATATAGGTGGTTATAGCCATCTTTTTCGGAAGTCCAAATAAAACTGTTGTCTTTTAAAAAAGTTAAATTGTCAGTCACATCCACATAAGCCGCATCAGTTTCTGTAAGAAGAATTGAACTGGTATTAGACGCAGTATCAATCGCCCACAAATCCAATTCATTTTGATGGCGGTTGATGTATTGTGCACTCAAAATGGAAGCTTCTGAAGTCCATTTGATGCGTGGAATATAAAAATCATTGTAAGATTTCTCCAACTTGACTTCATTGGTTAAATCTTTATTTAAATCATATATGTGAAGCGATACAACCGCATTTTGTTCACCGGCTTTAGGGTATTTAAAAACCTGTTGTGTTTGGTAAAGGGCTTGCCCATAAACATCCATTGAAAATTCTGGAACAGCGGTTTCATCAAAGCGTAAAAAAGCGATTTTTTGACCATCGTTGTTCCACTCATAAGCACGTACAAATGCAAACTCTTCTTCATAAACCCAATCAGTAATACCATTAATAATTTTATTTTTTTCACCATCAAATGTAATTTGTTTAGTTGTATTAGTCAATAAATCTTTAAAGAAAAGATTATTATTAAACCCGAAAGCAACTTTTGTTCCATCTGGAGAAAAAGTAGGTTCTTGAATCTTAGAATTTGAAATTTTTTGAAGTTTTTTCGATACAATATCATATACAAAAAATATCCCCAATGTAGATCGCCTATAAATAGATTCAATTTCAGTTGCTAGAATAATTTTTGATTCGTCAGCATTAAAGATATAATTTGTAAAATAAGGAATGGCATCTAAATCTTTAGAATCAACCAAAGTTGCAACTTTTGACTGAGTTTTGTAATCGTATAGATCAATTGATGTAGAGCGGTTAAAGCGGTTAAAATTTAAAACGGAATATTGTTGCCCATTTTTCATGGAATGCAATACTTCCATCCGCTCGGTTCTAAAAGATCCATTCCATATGTCCTCAAGGGTGATTTCTTTGCCCTGAGCAAAAGAAATAAATGAAAACAACAGAAAAAGGATTGAAAGTAGGGATCTTCGTAGCATAGAATTGAATATATAAATTACATCAATTTTACTAAAAAAAAATCAGAAATCCACTTTTAACAAATGATTAATCCTCAATTTAACAATTGCCTTTTCATATAATAGATAGAATAGTATCTTTGTACATCAATACATAAGTATGCAAAAATCAATCTCAGGGTTTTCTAAATTATCTAAAGTTGAAAAAATTAATTGGCTAATTGCTAATCACTTTGGAAACAATATACAGGCTAAAATTCTTTTAAAATCCTATTGGAACGAAGATAAAAAACTTCAAAAATTGCATGATGAATTCATTGAAAATACAATCTCAAATTTCTATATGCCTTTCGGAGTTGCGCCAAATTTTTTAATAAATGAAAAGCTTTACTCTTTGCCAATGACCATTGAAGAAAGTTCCGTAGTGGCTGCTGCTAGCAATGCTGCTAAGTTTTGGCTGACCCGAGGTGGTTTTAAAACAACGGTACTATCCACTGAAAAAATCGGACATGTTCACTTTACCTTTAAAGGTGGAAAAGACGCTTTAAGGAGCTGTTTTGAAACTTTAAAACCTCAACTTTTAAAGGCCACCATACCTTTGACAAAAAATATGGAAAAACGCGGGGGGGGTATTAAAAATTTACAGCTCATAGATTGTACATCAAAAATGTCTCATTATTACCAGCTTGAAGTAACTTTTGAAACCGCTGATGCCATGGGTGCGAATTTCATTAATTCTTGCTTGGAAAAAATCGCGGTAACTTTTGAAACTTTATTTAAAGACGCTTCTAATCTAAAAGGGTTTCTACCTGAAGTTGTAATGAGTATATTATCGAATTATGTCCCCAATTGTGTCGTTCGTGCCGAAGTGAGCTGCGCAGTGGAAGATTTAACGCTTGAAGGTCATTTTACTGGAAGTGAATTTGCTGAAAAATTCTTACAAGCAGTACGTATTGCAGAAGTTGAACCGTTTCGCGCGGTAACCCATAATAAAGGGATAATGAACGGTGTTGATGCACTAGTTATTGCAACTGGAAATGATTTTAGAGCAATTGAAGCCGGTGTTCATGCATATGCTGCGAAATCAGGACAATATACTAGCTTATCTCATGCCACCCTTGAAAATAATGTTTTTAGATTTTGGGTAGATTTGCCACTTGCCCTAGGAACTGTTGGAGGACTAACATCCTTACACCCCATGGTTAAATTTGCTCTGGAATTATTAGGAAAACCTTCTTCTGAAGACTTAATGCAAATTGTTGCTGTTGCAGGATTAGCTCAAAATTTTGCTGCTATTCGATCACTAACAACAACAGGAATTCAAAAAGGTCATATGAAAATGCACTTACTTAACATCTTAAATCAATTGCAAGCTAATCAAGCTGAAAAAGAGCAACTAATCAGATATTTTAAAACCAAAATTGTTTCACAAAGTGCAGTTACAGAAGCTCTAAAAAATCTACGAAACTAATGCCAAGTTACTACAGCCACGGAAAACTATTAATATCTTGTGAATATGCTGTCTTGGACGGAGCTAAAGCTTTAGCATTACCTACTAAATTTGGACAGCGATTAGATGTTTCAAAAACGTATACAAAGAATATTTATTGGAAAAGTTTAGATTATCAAAATAAACTATGGTTTGAAACAACGCTATCAATACCCAACTTTAAACCATCCTTGTTAAATCCAATTACAAAGCGACTATCTCAATGTTTCGTGGCTATTCAAAAACTTCAACCAAAGTTGTTTGAAAACCAACAAGGAATTGAATTTATAAGCTATTTGGAGTTCCCTCAAAATTGGGGCTTAGGATCATCTTCAACACTAATTAATAATTTAGCGAAATGGGCCAAAGTAGATGCTTACAAACTGCTATCAGCGACCTTTGGGGGTAGTGGATATGATATTGCATGTGCACAACATTCTAGTCCGATTACTTTCCAAAAAAAATTAAAATTCCCTAAAATTGAAAAGGTAGTATTTAATCCACCTTTTAAAGAACAGTTATTTTTTGTACACCTTAATCAAAAACAAGACAGTCGTAAAGCCATTGCTAATTATAAAGCAATTAAAAACTTTCAAAATTTAAATTTATTAAACACAATCACAGATGATATTTTAAAAAGCTGTAAGTTGAAAAATTTTGAAAATCTTATTACCAAACATGAACTTCTAATTGCCAAACTTACCCAACAAACTCCTTTAAAATTAAGTCACTTCCCAGACTACAAGGGGGCTATAAAAAGTTTAGGAGCTTGGGGTGGAGATTTTTTCTTAGCGACTGGCTCAGATCATTTATATTTTAAAGATAAAGGTTACCACACAATCATTCCTTATAAGGAAATGGTTTTATAAATAAGAGCTGAAATTCAACCTTTTTCAGCAAAGTTCTTAATAAAATACAGCTCTGTTGTCTTCGATTTCAGCGGCCTCCTTTAAAGCATTATACAATTGAGTATTAACAGCATTTTCCTTAGATCTACCAACTCTATTTGCAGAAGCTTGATAACTATCTAATGAAATTGCGGGAGTTTTATTAGTTACCTGAATTACATATACTCCATTATTCCCTAACAATGGTTTAGATATGTCACTTTCATTCAATCCAAAAGCTGTTCCAACAACTAAAGGTTCATTTCCGATACCAGCTATTATTGGTTTTTTCATATTAATTGAATTAGCTGATTTTATAGTGGCATTTTCTTTCGCAGCTAGGTCCTTTAAATTCATACCAATTATGCGTTTACTAATAATTTCTGCCTTTTTATTTTTTTGTATTTCTGTTAAAGCCGTAACAGAACCTCTTTCAACTGACATGATTCCAGACTCATTAATGTTGACTAATTTCACTATTACAAAACCATTTTGAGTTGAAAAACTCTTGAAATCACCCATCTTAGTATCATTATCAAATGCCCAACGAACAATAGAGCGTTGAGATCCTAAGCCAGTAATGTTTTCATCAAGTTCTTTTAAATTATTTGCTTTTTTTACATTGTATTTACTATTATCTGCAATTTCTTGAAAGTCTCCATTTGCGATAGCAATCTCAAAGTTTGACTTATTTTTAAAAACCTCATCTCTTGTCATGTCAGATGGTTCGATGAGTCTAGTAATAGTAGCTACTTTATATGCCTTAAGTTTTTTCCCCTGATCAAGTACTTCTATGATATGATATCCAAAATCTGTACCAACGACTCCAATAGTCCCCTTAGAATTTTCAAATGAAAATGATTTAAATTCAGGAGCAAACCCATCATTGTAAGAAAATTCAATTATACCCTCTTTTTCGTTACTAACTTTATCTGACGAAAGTGATAAAAGTGATTTAAATCTTGATGGATATTTTTTTAGAATTTTATATATACTATCAGCTTTAGATTTTGCTTCCTCTTTTGTATTAGTAATTGATTCATCAGCTCTTTTAGCTCCAATGTAAGGAATTAAAATATGACGAACTTTAACAGAATCAGGAATATTTTTTGATGACAACATTTTTGTTAACTTATAAGATAACCCATCTTTATATGGTCCATGTATTTCATTCTCTTTCAAACTAGTTATTTTTTCTGCATCTTTAGAAGAAAAGGATGATTTGAATAAGTAACTATTATTAAATTGATCATCCGAATAAGTATTAACAAACGATTTATTATCATTAATATTTTTAAATCCTACAACAGTTTCAGTAACCTTAGCAGCTTCATTAAATTCGACCTTATCGTCAACTAATGACAATAAATAGTCTTTTATTGATTCTTCATCGCTAATGGTAGCTTCTTCATTAAATTCGACAAAAATTATGTCTCGAGAAGAGTCTACTTCATATTTTGATGGATAACTTTTCATATATGAACTTATTTCAGATTCTTTTACAGAAATTGTGCTGTCTGCAATTGATGAGTAAGGAATTTGTATATATTTAAAGCTAACTTTATCATTTTCAAGTTGATATTCAAGTTCTCCTTCTGCTAATGTTCCAGTAATTCCCGCTTTTACCATATTAAAATAAGCTTGTTGGATACCTGAAATAGCAATATTTTTTTCAAAATCAGTCCACGTCTTATAATTAATAGGACTTCCTCCTAAAGTTGTTGTTTCAGGGGATATTGCTTTTAAATTTGAAATAAATTCGTTTAACTTATATTCGTCGAAAAAACCATTCTCATTTTTGAACTCATCAAATGATCCTAAATTCTTCTCTAACAAATCACGCATATAGTTCCTTTCAACAGAAAGTCCAAGTAAATCATATTGTGATTTCATTACCTTAGATCGAACCTCATTATCCCAGACTCGATTCATTGCTTGAGTGTTAGTAATTTGACCAGAAGATTGGCGTTGAAAGTTTTCAACTTTGCTCATGAAATAATTCCTATCTATATCCTCTCCATTTATTGTAGCAATAACTGAATCTGAGCTAGAGCTTGATCCTAAATTATTTAAAACATCTCCAATAACGAATGAAAATAATGCAAGGGCAATAATGATAATAAGAAAAATAGATCTTTGTCTAATTTTGTTTAATACAGACATAGCTTGTGGTGTAAAATTTAATAGTGGACGAAAATACCAATTTAATTGAAATAATAAAAATGGTTTAAAATTTTGTTTTTTAGTGATTAAAAATTGATAATAACTTTATAACTTTTTTAATGTTACAAGTTCAATTTTAGTGTTTGAAACTTTATCAATGAAAAATTCGTAATTACCTAACTTAATTATATCATTTTTCGAGGGTATAGCCTCAGTATGGTTTACAATTAATCCGCCAATTGTTTCGTAATTTTCGCTTTCAGGTAATTTTAATTTAAAATTTTCATTTACATAATCAACCTCAAGTCGTGCTGAAAAAAGAAAAGAATTATCATCTAATATTTGCTCTATCAAATCTCCTGAATCATGCTCATCTTCTATTTCTCCGAATAGTTCCTCTACAATATCTTCAATTGTTAAAATCCCTGATGTTCCTCCATACTCATCTAAAACTACTGCTAAACTTTTACGTTTTTTAGTTAATAAATTTAATACATCTTTTGCAAGCATTGTTTCGGGAACAAACTTTACAGGTATTAAGATCGATTTAATTGACTTAGGATTTTTGAATAAATCAAATGCATGGACATAACCTAAAATATCATCAATTGTATTGTTGTAAACTATAATTTTAGAATGACCAGTTTTTATAAATAATTGTGTCAAATTCTTAATTGAATCGTATATATCAATTGATGTTAGTTCTGTTCTAGGAATCATTACTTCCTTTGATCTAATTTCAGGAAATTCTAAAGCATTTTGAAATATCATAATTTCAT